>Ga0209184_1000077_pt1 | contig 124854 bp, 87 predicted proteins | sample EN8Hudsemesocosm_2_FD_184627 | JGI IMG/M metagenome (GOLD analysis project Ga0209184, IMG submission 184627) | Methane-oxidizing microbial communities from mesocosms in the Hudson Canyon - EN8C Hudson Canyon (SPAdes) (version 2) | ecosystem: Environmental > Aquatic > Marine > Cold seeps... | reverse complement strand
AATAAAAAAGGAGCATTGAATGCTCCTTTTATTAACTTGTTGCTTTTGTTGTTTTTAAACTAGCTTATTTCGGTTTATACCAAATGGGAGAGGTCCAAGCTCGTTCTTGAATGATTGCAGGAATATCAGTTAGTAAGGGCATATTACTTCTAACGGCATCATAAGTTGTCCAACGAGGCGTTGGAATTTCAATGACGCGAGCATAATAAAAAGCATGTTGTGCTGCATTAAAGTTTTTATCTGTCCAACTACCTATAAGCTCGGTGGCGCCAATGGTATTTTTGTATTGCGCTGTAGTGAGATCTACAGTATTTCCTACGGCTGATAACTTACCGTTTTCATCGTTTGAGCGATTATCTGACCATACAACATCAATAATATCTTCCTTTAACTCGCCATTTTTGTTGACCCAGCCCTTAATTATTTGAATTCGATCTAGGTTAGCCCCTTGTGGATCTTTCATCGCATGTACGGTAAAAGTTGGCGATTTAGTGCCTGAACTAAAACCAGAATTTAAGTCTGAACCCATTGGTACGCCAAGTGCGTAGCCTTGTGTGACAAGTTCATTACCATTTTTTGGCGTAGCGGGCAGCTCAGTGCCGCCAAAAAAACGTACCTTAATTCGAGGGCCTGAAGTTGTGAAGGTTTCACGTCGCTTCATTGCGTCCCAAATGCCTTCTCTAGTATTTTGTGTAGCCCAAACACCAGCAAGACTGCCTATACTTAAATCTTTAGCGTCAATCCAACTAGATATATTACTTTCTCTTCGGGCTAAAACGGTATTATCTTCATCACCATGTGAGCCTATGTAGTTATCTTCTGCTACCGGTGAGGGTAATCCATTATGATCATCAGAGCCACCTATAGTGCCATATTTAAATGGATTTACTCCTAACTTTTGCTCAAACGCAAGACCAATTTTAAGTCCTTCACGAACAAAGTTTCGTTTAAGGAAACTACGCTTACTTGAGTTTTGAATAGAATCGGCATTTTCAAAGTCAGCAAACTCATCTTGAGCCCAAAATTTTCGATGCACTTCTGAATTACCTTTCGTTTGCATCATTTCAATCAATGGCTCGAAATGTTGGCGCAATTGGGCATATTCCAAATCAATTGGGCTACCATCAGGTTGAACATCTGGAAACATCATTCCTTTACTGGCATTTGAATTGTGCGGTATCGCAAAGAGTTGCATACCTGCCGCCTCTTGCTCTGTCATCCATTGCCATAGATCATCTTCGCGTTGTACATCAACATAACTGATTACGGATTCAGGAACTTTGTCCCCTCTAAAAATAACGTTGCGATGAAGATTGGCACCTCCTGCGCCAGCACTCCACTCAAATGCTTTTAAGGCGGTAAAAACGCCAGGTTTATTATTTCGATCCGCTGCTTCTGACATTAATTGCCAAGCACTTTTTACTGTTTGGGCACCAGCGAAGAAGGGCGGATGTGTAGGTGTTTTGCTGCGAGCACTTGATACTACATATTTGATAAACCATTTGCGACGCTCATTTAAGTCAGTAAGCGTGCGCAGTTCAATCAGTAAAGGATCATCATAACCCAAGGCTCCTTCGTTTAGTGCAGAATACATTTCTCCTATATATTCGGCATGATCCGAGATGGCAATAAAATCGAGCGGATGACGACGTGTTAGCTGCTGACCTGCTAAGGTGACTGTGCCACCTTGGGCGTAACTGTAGGCTTCATCATGCGTTAATCGAGTACCGCCAAGGTAAGCGTCTAATGAATAGGCGGTATGAACATGTGTTTCACCAAAAAAAGCATCACGGTTTGGATTCATAGTAATGCTGCTGGCGTCTTCTTTCGTCTGTGTAAACGCTTGCGTAGTGGGCTGTTTTTCTTCTACTGGCTGTCTACTTTTTTCTTGACTACAAGCCGCTAGTACTATCGTAATGCTTGCAGCAAGCACCGCTTTTTTCTTGACAAAAAACTGCTTCATTCTGGCTCCTATATTTTTTTATCTTATCTAGGTTGGATTCACACCGCTGATAGCTGAACAATTTAACTGTTATAACTTAACTTTTTACGAATTGGTATTAGCTATCCAAAAAAGGTATCTTTTGAATGTTTTTATTTAAACTATATCAGGAAAGTCACCTAGTTATAAACATCACAACTAAAGTTCGAATCTATTATTTGCACTTGATTTTTTACAACAAAGCCAGTTAACTGCTATGAGTTAACTGGCTTTAACATTGTTATTTTTTAACAGGGCGAATTGCCGTTACTCAAAGTTATAGCTAAATTGTAATGAGATACTACGACCAGGGTCTGTCCATGCAGCGTAAAAACCTGCGGGCATTAATGGCATGTCGGTGCTGTAACTTACCGTGGTTTCATCGGTTAAATTTTTTGCAAGTAAGGCAACTTGCCAGCTACCGGACATATCCAATAAAGCGATACGAGCATTAACTTTAGTGAAAGCTTCTTGCTGAGTCCAAGGGTTTAAATCACCGTTAGTGTAGTAATCTGATTTATGTACGAGGTCAACACTGGCTTTTAACTCAAATAAATCACTAATTTCGGTGTAGTATTCCAAATTCACACTGCCAGAAATTTTCGGGGCAAAGGCATTTGTTTTGCCTGACATATCACACGATGTGCCACCTTCTTCTATATTGTCTGGTACTAAAGTTGCGCTGGCAAAACATTTTGCGCCAGTAAACTCATCCCATTTAAAGTCTAACCAGCCTAAGCTACCACTAAATAACCAGTTATCTGCAAAGCTCCAACGGCCATCCACTTCTATACCACGGGAAGTTGCCTGACCACCATTTTCAACAAAAAATCCTGTTTTGCCATCATAAACAGAGGTTTGCAAATCTTCAAAAACCATGTTGAATATGGCGATGTTGATATCAGCTAAACCATCATCTAGGGTTAATTTTGTGCCTAATTCATAGGCAAGTACAGATTCATCTTCAAACTCAAAATCTCTATCATTGTTTGAGCGAGAATCAAAGCCACTGGCTTTAGTGCCGGTAGATACTGAAGCATACACCATGGCATCTTCCATTTTGTATTTAATGTTCAATGATGGTGTAAAGCTATTATCGGTTCTGCTATTGGCCAAATTATGGTCGATGATATCAAATTGACCCGCTAGAACGATATCTTTCCATTGCTGTCCAGTAAGTGGCCCTAACTTAGGCACATCGCCGATAGGAGTATCAGTACCTATAAAGAGTGATCTAAAGTTTCGTATACCATCTTTATCTTCTTTAGAATAACGTAATCCTAAGGTAGCTTCCCATTGCGGGGCAAATTCATAATTAAATTGTGCAAAAACTGCTGATGTTTTTGAATCAACATCAAACTCACGCTCGCCATCAATGAACAAAGGATAAACGCGATAAACTTCGTCGTAATCTAAATCTGTGCTTTGATAATATAAGCCAGCAATATAATTAAAATCGCCGTCAAAAGCTGACGTTAAACGCAATTCTTGACTAAATTGACTAAACTTTTCATTACCAAGATCACGATAAACGTTGTTAATAGCGCTATGGTCGGCATCATTTGATTGGTTTAATTCATAGCTTTGTAAACCAGAAATCGAAGTAAGTACAAGATCGCCCATATCATATTCAATATTTAAGGTTAGGTGGTCGGCTTCAAATGTCGCTTGCTCAATTTCACCGGCAGAGGGATCTGTTTTATGACTTTTATCATCAATAACATAATCTTGCAGTACATCAAGAATAGGAGAGCCACTTGCGGCAATGGCTGGTTCTACAAAGACTTGGCTAGGCGCATAGCCCATTAATTCATCTTTATCGTGCTGCGCCGAAAAAAGCACATTAAGATCGCTGGTTGGCTGCCATGCCAAAGTAATACGACCTAATAGGGTTTCATGGTCAACTTCATCATTATCAGTCACGGTATTTTCAAGGTAACCACCGCCATCAACATATTTAAGGGCGATTCGGCCCTGAACATTATCACTTAAAGAATTTGAAACAGCTGTTTCTAGTGTGGTGGTGCCAAAACTAAAGTCATAATCGGTATTGATATAACCTTGAAAGTCTTCGGTAGGTTTGGCGTTAGTTAAATTTAACGCACCTGCGGTAGTATTTTTACCAAATAAGGCACTTTGCGGGCCACGTAAAACTTCAACTCTTTCAACGTCAAGAAAAGCGCTGCGCATAAGATGGCCACGACCACGATAAATACCATCAACGAAGGTACCAACGGTTTGTTCAAAGCCTTGGTTTGGTCCTGAGCCCAGACCACGCATGATGACGTTATAACCTTGCCCTGATTCGCTGACAGAAAAATTGGCAATATATGATGATAATTCTTCGGTATTAGAGATATTTGCTTCCATTAACTTTTCTTGATTGATTGCGCTCATGGAAATAGGCACTTCTTTAACGTTCTGTACCCGTTTTTGCGCGGTAACCATGATCACTTCTAGCTTATTATCAGTTTCAATTGTTTCTGATGTGGTATCTTGTGCAAATGTTGGTACGCTAAGCACTGCAGATAAAGCGAGTGCGATTTTACTGTATTTACGGTTGTTTTTAGTGTCTAACATGTTCTCTCCTCAAAGCTTTATTATCATTTAGTGAAAAGTGTTAACTCATTCGCTAAATGGTAATAATAAAATAAGTACTCAATTATTATTGTTTTGTACTTGTTATTTTTTAACCTGTTGCTGTGTAATTATTGTTCTTCTTTATACTACTCATCTTGACTACCGCTTCGCTTTACTGTTTATGACTTATTTTTAACTTATTGCGACGGTGCAGGTGCGTAGATTTAGTAATAGGTGAATATTTAGTTACTAAGTTGCTGCAAGTACGCTTGGGCAGCCAGTAAGTCGAGTGCTTGCATTGCATCTGCAGGCTCAAGTATCAGTGCTTTGTCCAAGAAAGCAACGGTATCATCAAGCTTAGATTCACCATACATTAGCTGTAAAGCATAACCATATTCGACATAAGGCACAGGCGAATTAGGTGCTAGTTCGATAGCTTTTTGATAACTGTCAATGCTGTTCTCTTTGGTCGCGCCGTACATCATTTTTCCAAGCATGGCGCCGGCTTTGTCAACAATTTCTGCATTCCAACCACCTAACGTCACTAAGGCTTCGGCATGTGTAGGTGCAAGCGTCAGACACTGATCGGTCGCATCACGAATTTTTTTACCAAAACCTTGTTGTAGTGCTTCAACCATAGAAATAAATTGGCTATAACGTCCCATCGCCACGGCATATATATAGTAAAGGTTATGATTTTGCTGTGATGATTCGATATGCTCTTCGCAAAGCGCCATGGCTTCTTTGAATAGACGGATTTTTTCATCGCCATTTTCTTCCATATATTGTGCATATATCACAGTGGCAAAGGCCGTAACAACGGCGCCATGTGTACCTAATTTGTTACCTAACTTCTTACCTAACTTTGCTGCGGTAGCAAAATCACCTTGGTGATAACTACGCCAAGCCTCTTGTAATTCGGTACATTCAGGGAAAGGTTCTAAATTTCCCGCATGCAAAGTAGGCCAACTTTGCTCTAGTTTATCGCCAGAAAAGTCGAATTGTTGGCTTTCACTTGTGAATATTTTCCAGTCGTTGTTCATTTTTCATCTCCAGAAATAGGAATTAGATTAAATTCAGCGGGTAAGTTATTAATAAAACTCGCTATTATTTGTGGCAGTAGCATATCGACCGTTTGGCCGGTAAGTTCACTGCAGTAATTATTCATTTGTGCCAGAATAGGGGCATCAGCTATGTGACTATTGACTACGTCACATAGAGGTCGCCAGTCAAAAGGTGCTAGGTTTAAGCCACTGACTAAAACAACACCGGCGCGCTTTCTAATTTGTGCTAAACCAAGTAATTTTTTCCCTTGCAGGCAAACAATTTCGCCGTAAGAAAGTGAGCCGTAACAGGCCCATTCAAGGTTATTACTTTTTGAAAAATGTTTTGATTTTTTAATGTCATCTTTATTAACGGCCCGGCAATCAATGCCAATGGCCGTTAATGATTTTTGCCATATCTGCTCTAACCAAGAAAATGCTTTAACAATATTGCCTTTGGCAATAGGGTGGCCATTAGGGATAAAAATTGAGGTGCTGAGCATCCAGGGACCTGCCAATACGGCGCCACCACCAGAGCCACGACGAAGGTAGGGTAGTGAATAGTCTTGAGCGCGCAGTACTTGCTCAGGAGATAACCGTTGTGAGCAACCTAAGATTATCCCTTGTTGGTTATAAAGCCATAACAAGACTTCGGGCTTTTTAATGATGCCATCTAGCTGCTCATTAATTGCAGCTTGCTCTTGTGTCATATCACCAAAGTGCAGTAGCTGAGATAAATCCTTATTAGCTAATGACGGAATCATGATTAAAAGTCCGAAGCTTCTAAGCGTTTTGCTAACGCTGATAAAAATAAACCAGCAGGAAAACCATCCAGTGCACGGTGATCAAAAACTAGCGTTAGCTCTACGCAAGTAGCAATAGCTAGCACATCGCCTTTTACAACGGCTTTTTTTTGTATGCCACCAACACCTAAAATAGCCACTTGTGGCGGATTTAACACCGGGGTGAACCAATCTATGCCAGTTGCGCCTAGGGTGCTGACAGTAAAGGTGCCCCCCTGATATCCACTGGCGGCTAAGGTGCCAGTGCGGGCTTTACCGGCAATCTCTTTGAGATTGTTGGCTAGTTCGCTCAAACTCATCTGCTCAACATTTTTGATAACAGGAGCAACTAGACCATTGTCGGTATTTACCGCCACGCTGATGTTTTTGCTTTCATGCAGCATAATACCTTTATCGTTTATGGTGGCATTTAATAAAGGATGCTCTGTTAGTGTTAAGGCAATAGCGCGCATAATGGCATGAGTAAATGAAAGCTTTACGCCTTCATCTGCACTTAGCTGCTTTAACTTAGCTAAGGCGCCGTCGATTTCAACACTTAACCCTTGCGCTACGCGAGGAACTTGCCACGCTTGGCTAAGGTTTTTGGCAATCATTCCACGCAAGCCACGCAAAGGAATAATTTCTGCTTGTTCTGACATAATATTGCTCCTTAGTCTATCTCGGCTAAAGTTTGCCCTTTGGTAAAACTGTCCTGTTCTGGCACCAGTATTTTGCTAAGAACACCGCTAGTCGGCGCGGTTATTTCGTAGTTGGCTTTGATCAATACTATTGATGCAATGTTTTGTCCGCCTTCAACTTGCTCGCCTTCAGCTACGTGCCATTCGTCTAGTAACCCTTCAGTGTCATCATCAAGGTCTAGCCAAATTTCGTCATTAGTTATTACGTTCGTCATTTTTATCTCCTGTGCTAAAGTAAAATAGCGGGGTTAAAGTATAGTGCTTGTCATTGCTTCTTTTGCCGCGGCAACGATATCGTCAACTTGTGGAATAGCTGCTTGTTCTAGTGGTCGACTAAATGGGATGGAGACACCCGCCACGCCTAAGCGCTTTATCGAACTTTTCAGTTTTACCTTGTCCAGGTTTTCCGCAATCAAAGCGCTGAGCTCACCGGTAAGACCATAGTTTAGGTAGTCTTCATCAACCACAATTAAACGGCCAGTTTTGGCGACAGATTTAACAATTGCATCGGTATCTAATGGCACTAATGTGCGTGGATCGATAACCTCTGCGCTGATGCCTTGCACACTAAGTAAATCAGCCGCTAATGCCGCTTTTTGTACTGTTTGTGAAAGCCCAACTATGGTGACATCAGTGCCTTCTCGAACAATACGTGCTTCACCAAAAGGAATCGCATAAGACTCTTCTGGCACATTGTTATCTATGTCAGCATCGATAAAGCCGATAATAGGTAATCCTAAAATGCCTTTGTGAAATAAATAAACAACGGGATTGTCATCTCTTATTGCTGAAATCATTAAACCTTTGGCGTCATGAGGATTTGAAGGTGCTACCACCTTTAAACCGGGCACATGAGCAAACAGACTATGCAAGCATTGTGAATGTTGCGCGGCATCAGAGAATCCACCCCCCATACTGGCGGTGATCACCAATGGCTGTTTAACTGCGCCGCCAGACATATAATGAACTTTGGCTATTTCATTCATGATCTGGTCAAAACAAACACCCATGAAATCGACAAACATTAATTCAGCAATAGGTCGCATTCCTTCAGCAGCGGCGCCAAGCGCCATGCCCATCATGCCGGTTTCTGAAATGGGCGTATCAATAATTCTTTCAGAGCCAAATTTTTGATGTAAACCAACGGTGCTTTGAAATACGCCACCCATTTTGCCAACGTCTTGACCCATATAAAATACACTTTCATCGCGTTCCATTTCTTGGGAAACGCCTTCGATCATCGCCTGAAAAAAAGCTTTGTTTCTTACTTTTAGATTATCGGTAACATTTTCTTTATTGACGGTAGAATTCATTTGTATTTCCTCCAATTAGTCTGCAAACACATGTTGAAATGCTTCGCTTGCCTCTGGATAGGCACTTTCTTTAGCAAATGAAAATGCTTGCATAACGCGTTCTTGTGCTTTGCTAGTAATCTCTTTAACTTGTTCTGCTGTTAAAATACCTTCTTCAATAAGCCTTGTTGCGGCTTTAGGAATAGGATCTTGTTCTTTTAATACTTCGATTTCACCTTTAGGACGATATGTTTCTGGATCGCCTTGGAAGTGACCGTAATAGCGGAAAACTTTCATTTCAATTAGCGTTGGCCCTTCACCGCGTCTTGCCCGTGCTATCGCTTCTCCCATCGCTTCATACATGGCAAAGGGATCATTTTCATCAACGGAGATACCCGGCATGTCATATCCGGCGGCGCGAACCACATTGCTTTTTACTGACGTTGAGTCTGCTTTAGCGACCGAAATACCGTAGTTATTGTCCTGACAAACAAATATCACCGGTAGCTTCCATAAAGAGGCGTAGTTTAAAGATTCATGAAATGAACCTTCGTTAGCAGCGCCGTCACCAAATTCGGCAATAGCGACAGAATTTTCGCCGCGCATTTTTGCCGCAAGCGCCGCACCACAGGCATGTGGAATACCACCACCAACAATGCCAGTACAAGCGTAATGCACAGCGGGATCGAACAAATGCATATGTCCGCCTTTACCGCGACAAAGGCCGGTCACCTTGCCGTATATTTCTGCGGTCATGCGATCCAAATCAATGCCTTTGGCGATGGCAAAATGATGGCTGCGATGACTACCCCAAACAGAGTCTTCTTTGGTTAAATGGGCACATACACCAACAGCGGCGGGTTCTTGACCTGCGGATAAATGCATTTCACCTGGAATTGGTCCTGCGCCAATATCAAAAGCTAAGCCTTTTTGAATTTTCGGTGGTAATTTGTCTTCAAAATATGCCATGGCTAGAAAGTCTTCGTATTCACGAATTAAGACCATGGTTTCATACATCCAGCGTTTTTTATCTGTGACTTCTTTCATGTCAAGTCCTCAATATAATAATGGTGTTTTAGCTGTTTTTAGCTAAGGTTTTTTTGATAATGTTATCGATTAATTTATTGAATAAGCACAAGGGTACTAGTCGATTAAGCCAATAGGTAAACCTTGCCATAAAGCCAGGAATAATTAGGAATTTACCTTTTTGTAGCTGAGATATTATCTCTTTACACGCCTGCTCTAGAGAAATGTTGCTCGCTAAGGATTTTAATTCTTTGGTGACCGGATGCATGGTTTTTAGCTCTTCTATCACCATAGGGGTGGTAATTTCTCCAGGACAGACCACAGAAACCTTAATGCCATTTACAGCGTATTCCTGTCGTAAAACTCCGGCTAAGGCAACCACACCAAATTTTGATGCGCTATAGGCGGCATAGGTGTAATTTGAAATAAGCCCTGCTAACGAGGCAACAAAGGCAAGTTGTCCACCAGATGACATTAGCGGTAAAACCGCGCTAGCAAAATTTCGGCTACCAAATAGATTGATGGATACAACACGTTCAAACTCCTGGGCAGATAACTGCTCAAAGGTTTTGGCCAGTTGTATGCCAGCAACATTCAAGGCAAGGTCAGGTTTGCCTATGGATTCACTGGCCTCAAGTACTTCACCTACAACGGCATCTGAGTCGGTAACATCAACGGTATGAAAAGAAACTTTTTGCTGTGGATTATTCTTCGCTTGCTCTAGCTCAGCTTTGGCTTCATCGCTGATACGAATGTCAAATATAGCGAGGTTTGCACCGTTGGCTAACATTATTTTAGCTAAAGACATACCTATACCACTAGCACCGCCGGTGATATATACTCGTTGCCATGATAAGTTGTTAACATTTTTAGTCATACTCAGCCCTTTTTTTACTTGAAAGTTGAAATAAGACAAAGCTGAAACTGAACAAAGATAAATAATTTCAGTTTAGTCAATATATTTTTCAACTGCTGTTAATTTGCTCTAGTTAAAATATTAAGGGGTTTTATATGTAAATACATTGCTTTTTACGACAATGTTTTTACATAAGATGCTTGGTTAAATGGGCAGCGGTAAATAAAAGTGTTGTTTTGGAAAAGCGCGACCACATAGCAAATTTGGGGCAGCCAACAATTCCACTAATTTAAAGGACCGTTATAAGTATTCATGCACTTGATAGAATATCGTTTACCTTAATTTTCGCCTTAAGATTTTACCGACGCTGGATTTTGGGATCTGATCTATGAAACAAACCGATTTGGGTACTTTATATGCTGTTAAATTTTGTCGGCAAAAATTGATAACGTCTTGTTCAGTTATGTCGTCATTTATTTTAACGGCAAAAAGTTTGACTGCTTCACCGGTTTTATCGTCGCTAATACCAATGCAAGCTGACTCCAATATTCCTGGCATATGAGCAACTTCGGATTCAATTTCATTTGGATAAACATTAAAACCAGATACGATAATCATGTCTTTTTTTCGATCGACGATATGAAAAAAACCTTGTTCATCAAGCATGGCGACATCGCCGGTTTTAAAGTAACCATCTTCAGTCATCGTTTCTCGAGTCGCTTGCAAATTATGCCAATAACCAGGCATAACTTGTGGCCCTTTAGCACAGAGTTCACCACTTTCCCCCTGAGCGACAACATGACCTGACTCGTCTCGGATTGAAATGTCAGTAGATGGCACGGGAATACCTATGCCAAAAACATAACCGCCATCAAAGCCAAAGTTTAGTGTTAAAATGGGCGATGTTTCTGACAAGCCATAACCCTCAAGTAGTGGGGTACCTGTGACTTGTTGCCATTTAAGAGCCACAGCTTGTTGTACAGCCGCGCCACCGCCAATAGTTAATTTCAGCGTAGAAAAATCTACTTCGGCAAACCCAGGGGTATGTAATAAACCATTAAATAGAGTATTAACCCCAGTGAAAAAAGTTACCTTGTTGTTTTTCCAAAGCTCGACAAAAGCTGGCATATCCCTTGGATTTGTAACTAAAATATTTTTTGCACCAAATGAGAAATAACATAAGGTATTCGCGGTAAGCGCAAAAATGTGATACATCGGAATTGCAGTAATCACTACTTCTTTGCCATGCTCTATGTTATTTTTACCGAATTCTTGATACTGCAATATGTTAGCCATTATATTGCCGTGGCTGAGCATAGCGCCTTTTGATAAACCCGTTGTTCCGCCGGTGTACTGTAAAAACAGTAAATCATCTGCTGATAAAGTCGGTTCATTCAATGATAAGATATAACCTTGGGCTAAGGCATCTACAAAAGGGATGCTGTTTTCTAAACGCTTATCGATAGTAGCGCTAGGCAAGCTTTTATTGACCAAATCATCTAAATTAATAGTGATAACATTTTTGACTGCAGTTTGCTCAAGGACGTCAGCCAATACATTAGTTGAGCTAGCAAAGACAACAATCGTTTCCACTTGCGCATCATTGAGTTGGTGTTGTAACTCGCGTGCGGTATAGAGCGGGTTAACATTTACTTGCACACCGCCAACTCGAATAATCCCCCACATTGCCACCGGGAAACATAAGGTATTAGGACACATTAACGCAATGCGGTCGCCTTTTTTTATTTGCAGCTGCGATTGCAAATAAGCAGCAAAATCCCGTGATAAACGATCAACATCATTGAATGAAAGTTCTGTATCAAAATTAGAAAATGCGGTTTTGTCGTGATATTTAACAACCGTTTGATTGAATATATCTAACATTGAATCATAACTAGAAGGATCAATATCAGGAGCGACATTGTTAGGGTAATTTTTTAACCAAGACTTAGTCATGTAATCTCCAGACTTATTAAAATAAAAACAGTAACCAACAGTCAAAACATTTTTTATTGTTGGTTGGAATTAAGATGAATGTTTAGAATCATTGATTGCTTGATCTTATTATCATTGTGAGTGGTAAAAATATTTTCATTTAGATGAAAAATATGTTTTTGTTTACCAAATCAATTCCATTTAAAACATGTCATTACTCAGCTGGGCGAATATCCACCAGGCTAAGTAAATTGAGCTGAGCAAAGTCTGCTAATGAAATACCTTCCAAGGCTTTCATAAATGGCATGCCCATATGTAATATACTGCCGTCGTCTAGGTAGTTGTCAATATAACGTCCGTCAGGACTGTCAAATACAATGAATAATTCTGCGCCGGTGTCGCTCCAAGGAGTATGATCATTACCAAGATGTTCGTAGGCAACATCACTCACTTCAAATGAACCTTCATCATAGGCCCAGCTGCCAGATATTGTATAAGCAACCGCTGTGCAATGATGAACGTGGCGAGGTAGTTTGGCGCCAGCGGAAAATTTTACACCTACTACCACACGTTGTTTTTCTTCGTCGGCTTTATAGATTTTGATGAAAGTACCTTCTGCCCCTGGAATAGCAACAGGAATCCAGTCTTGAGGGTTACGTAATATCGACATTTCTTCAGACATAATATCTCTCTTGGTATGGTTTTAAGTTAAAAAACGTTCAGTTAAAACGCTGAGCAATTAAAATACTAGCTCAGCTAAAGTCAATATACTTGCCTATAAACGCATGGATATTGACTTATGACGACAATGTTGATGATGTTATCTAATAAGCAGCAAGGTTATCTGCTTTAGAGCTTTATTAATTTAACAAATGCTATTGGTTAATTGTTATTGCTACCGTTATCAAGGCTGGAAATCAACAAAAATTGGCGAAGACCAGGCGCGTTGACTGACCATTTCTGTGCAGTTGTCTGCTCGCTCGGTTCTAAAATCTCCGTGACAAGTGTTGACGGCAACAGCTTTATTATTTTCGTCAAATGTTGTTCGTAAATTACCGCCATTTATGGTGGCAATTGGCTCTTCAAATACGCGGGCGTAATATAAAACGTCACGTTCATCAGTTGAAAACTCTGGATCACTAAAGGATATTTCACAGGTGGTTTTGTTTTGACAGTCAAAGGTTTTCCATTGATTTTGTATTAAGTCTTTAACTGGCTCGTCAGCATAGTTTTGTGGGGTAATGCGTACTATTTCGATACGCTCAATCTTATATCTTTCATCAGACGGGTTGTAACACTCACCTTGAGAGAGCTTTTCTGCACGCTCTGTTGCGAGCTGCTTGAAAACAACTTCAGGACAGCCGGGCAATTGTTTAAATGAGCCAACGGCTTTTACTTCAAAATTTGGTGCTGTTTTCATTAAAACTTGGCTACCCATAGGCACAGAGCCTTGATTGGCATTTAGCAGGTTAAACCACAGCAGTATTCTGTGTCCTGTAGTTGCATAAACTTCTTTGCGCTTCATAGCGTCCCAAACGCCATCCCTGCTACGAGATTCTGCATGCACCGCCGCGATGCCACCAGCAGTGAAAAATGATTGCAGACGCTCCACTTCCATTATCGAATAGCCGACTTTGGCTAAATGTTCATTAACACTGGGTAATATAGTAATACTGGCAGAATCAGCATCACCTTTATCTTTAGCTAATAGGAATTTAAGTAGTGGCGTTGCTAAGCCATTGGAATCAGAGCTTGCATGGCGATTGTTTTGTTTGAATCCGTGTCCAGCACGCGCCGAATGAGTATCGGTTGAACCTATCATGCCCCATGTATAACGGAGTGGCTTGTTCTCATCGTCGAAATTACGTAGCGCATAACCATATTGCACAGATTTTTTTGGACGATAGTTAAAGGCCGGTGTTAATAAGCTGCGTGCTTGTCCGGCATCTAACCAATCATTTTCATCAGTGCCAGGTACTAACCACCAAGCTCTCACTGATGCATCATCTACAAAAGCTTGACGCGTGCTTGCGGCGCTATCTTCGCATTTCTCTATGCTGCCACCTTGAGTAAGACAGCGTTTCTTGATAATTTCACCGGCTTGTCTACAGGGGGGCAAATAATCGACTCTTTCTTCGGGGCAAATGGCCTTATCCTGGTTATTAAGCTCTCTATATTGCCAATCGACATATTCTTCAGAAGAGCCATGACCAGAGTAAACTTCGATAATACCGCTTTTTTCTTCATCAAAGTTTTTATCGGTCAACATGTGCTTCCAGGATGCTTCCGGTGGCGTATAAAACCCCCAAGTAGTGCCGTGTGGTATTACCATGGTTTCTAGTTGCCATTCATCTAGTTTTTTATACAAATCAGCTGTGGTTGCAGCCGTGTCAAAGCATTCAGCTGTCTGCTGTTTAGACGTTAAGTTAGGCAAGCATTCAGGGGTGGCTTGCAGTTCGTTATTAAAGTCATTTAAGGCGGCGTAATAGTTAATGTTTACTGGGTCTATTAAGTAGATAAGTTTACTAACACGACCTTGATCGCCACGCATCGTTGTGGTTGCAGGGCCCGCTGCTGCAATTGGTCGAGTTGGAATTTTTCCTTCATCAAAGTCTTTATATAACACATTATGATGGCCGTAATGGGTATCGGCAGTGAAGCCTGCTTGGGTCCACTCCCAACCGATAAAAGGAATAACATCGGGTATTTCACTGTTTGACATTTTTGCGCATTGACGAACCGAGTCCACTTGATCTTGCCATATACGAGGGGTGTATCCTTCTGCGTGATCGGTGAGAAAATAAAAGTCTAGTTGAGAAACAAAGCGAGCATAATCGCAAGCATCGGCAGGAGGAAATGCCCCCTCAGCGCCATGCATAATAGGTAAACTCCACTGAAAGGCATCTAGACTGTAAGTAGAGTGAACATGGGTGTCACCAAATAAAATCACTTTTTCTTGTGGTATAGATAAAGCGGATGTCGCTGCTTTTTGCTTGTTGATACGTTCTTTCACCATACTCTCAGGTAATGATTTTTGTGTGACTTTTGACGGCTTGAAAGGGTCACCAGCAAACTTTGCATCCTGACAGGCAAAGAGAAAGGTCAGTGTACAAACGACAAATAAAGATTTATTAGTGTAGAAGGACATTAATTTGTACTCTCAGTGCATTTACGCTCTGTGTATTTACTTTAGCGTATTTATGTTTTGTTGAAAGACTAGAACTCGTTTTTATTAAATACTAGGATGATTGATTTGTTAATACTTTACTTTTTACGACAATATTTACACAAATACTGCAAGTTTTATGAAAGCTTACCCCGTTATATTCTTTTTTTAGAGCGAGTAATGCTTGGCGTAATTGGTTAAGCTTGAGACGTTATTTGTTAAGTATATATAAAGAAAACTAGCTACACTAAAACTGCAATAGTTTAAAAATAACTAGGAATAATCAAAATGAACATAACTCAATTTAACCGTAGAATTAAAGTGGCGCTAAGCGTAACGCTAATGCACCTTAGTTTTAGCACTTTCGCCGCTGAAAAACCGAATATGCTGGTGATCTGGGGTGATGATATTGGCATTGTTAACGTAAGTGCCTATAGCAAAGGCATGATGGGCTATAAAACACCTAATATTGATCGTATAGCAAAAGAAGGCATGCTATTTACTGATTATTATGGCGATCAGTCTTGCACGGCAGGACGCTCTAGTTTTATTACCGGGCAAACGCCTCTGCGCACCGGTTTAAGTAAAGTTGGTTTGCCTGGCTCTCCTTTAGGAATTAAACCAAGAGACGTAACATTAGCGGCAATGCTTAAAGAACAAGGTTATGTTACCGGTCAATTTGGTAAAAATCATTTGGGCGATAAAAATGAGCATTTACCGACCAACAATGGTTTTGATGAATTTTTTGGTAATCTCTATCATTTAAATGCCGAGCAAGAGCCCGAGCATGAAGACTATCCAAAAGAAAAGTGGTTCAAAAAAGCCTTCGGTCCTAGGGGCGTTATTCATAGTTATGCTGATGGCAAAATTGATGATACTGGTGCTTTAACGAAAAAGCGTATGGAAACGGTTGATGATGAATTTATTGGTGCAGCGCAAAAATTTATTGAAAAATCTGTTAAAAACAACAAACCATTTTTTGTTTGGCTTAATACCGCAGGAATGCATTATTACACTCACACCAAACCATCGTCATTAGGACGCTCAGGGCAGGGGTTTTATAATGATACCATGATGGATCATGATGATTTAGTCGGCAAAATGCTAGATCAACTCGATGAGCTAAATATCGCCGATAATACTATTGTGTTTTATTCAACCGATAACGGTGCCCATTTTAACACCTGGCCAGATGCTGCTATTACACCATTTCGTTCTGAAAAGAATTCTAACTGGGAAGGCGCATATAGGGTGCCTGCCATGGTTCGCTGGCCAGGAAAAATAGCTGCAGATACTGTATCTAACGAAATAATGTCTCACCTTGATTGGTTACCTACGTTAATGGCGGCAACCGGTGAAGATAATCTTGTTGCGCAGCTGAAAAAAGGCAAAGTGATTAATGGCAAAAAGAGCAAATTGCATCTAGATGGTCATAATTTCTTACCTTACTTAACAGGCGAAGTAACTAAAGGTCCAAGAGATGTTTTTCATTATTTAGACGATCAGGGCACGCCGGTTGGTATACGTATGGGCGATTGGAAAGTTGTTTATAAAGAGCAACGAGCTAAGCAATTGGCGTTGTGGTTAGAGCCTATGGTGACCTTGCGAGCGCCTAAACTATTTAACTTGCGCCGCGATCCTTTTGAACGCGCAGATGAAAATTCCAATTCTTATTGGGAATGGATGCAACAACGTGCTCCGGTTATATATAAAGGCTTAGCACTGACGTCTCAATATTTACAAACTTTTCAACAATACCCACCAAGCCAGCGCCCTTCATCTTGGTCTATAGATGCGTTAACTGAGCAATTAACGAATACTAAATTGGAAAAGCAGTGATATAGCCTATTACTTTAAGATAACTATTTTTAGATAAAAGTTTGAGAGAAAAATATGAACAGTAATTTAAATCAGTTGGCAGATATTTATAGCGATGAAATAACAGAGCAATTACAAAGCAGCTTTGCTTTACAACGTGAAAACTTTATTAATAGTGCTGAAGAGTCTTATCAAGAGCGTAAACAGCATCTTAATAATTTAAAAAACATGTTAACCGATAATCGTGAAGATATTTTAGCTGCTATTAATCAAGACTATGGCAATCGCTCTTATCATGAAAGTTTACTTGCTGAGGTAATACCTGTAACAGATGACATTAAAGGAACTATTAACCACTTAAAAAAGTGGATGAAAGTACAACGTCGTAAAGTGGATATTACTATGTTCTTTGGCGCTAAAAACCGAGTTATACCACAACCACTTGGTGTTGTTGGAATGATAGTTCCTTGGAACTTTCCTATTAATTTAATGTTTTCTGGTTTATCAGCCGCTTTTGCTGCAGGTAATGCTGCGATGGTTAAAATGTCAGAAAACTCTATTCATTTATCTCGCTTGTTAATTGAATTAGCGCCGAAATATTTTAAAGCTGAAAAATTACAAATTTTTGAAGAAACAGGCAATGTTGGCCCTGAGTTTTCTAAAATTCCTTTTGATCACCTAATATTTACCGGCTCGGGAGCTACGGGCAGAAAAGTGATGGCATCAGCCGCTGCTAACTTAACACCCGTCACATTAGAATTAGGAGGTAAGTCGCCAGCAATTATTGATGCTAAATATCCGTTAGCAAAAGCGGTTGAACGGCTGATGTTTGTTAAGCAATTTAATGCCGGCCAGATTTGTACTACCGTTGATTACGTTTTTGTTGAGCAAAATCAGGTTGAAGACTTTGTTGTGGCAGTTAAAGCATGGGTGAGAGCTCATTGCCCAGACATTGCCAGTAAAGATTATACGTCTATTATTGATAGTTGTGCTTTTACCCGCATTAGTGACACTGTTAAAGATGCACAAGCCAAAGGGGCTAGGGTTATAAACCTTAATGAGCAAGAGTCGCAAACTGAGAGTAGAAAGTATCCGTTAACATTAATTTTAGATGCGACTGATGATATGCAGATAACTAGTCGCGAAACTTTTGGCCCAATATTATTGGTAAAAACATATACCGAGCCGCAGCAGGTTGTTGATTATATTAATAGTCAAGACAGACCGTTAGCGCTTTATCCTTTTACCAACAATAAGAAACTATCTAGTTATTATATTGAACGCATCATGTCGGGCGGTGTTTCGGTTAACGATGCACTGTTTCATGTTGGTCAACATGATTTGCCATTTGGTGGTGTCGGCCCCAGCGGTATGGGACAATATCATGGTTATGAAGGCTTTTTAACTTTCTCAAAACTTCGTCCAGTGTTTTATCAAGCAAGCTTTACTAGTTTGAAATTTCTAGCACCGCCTTATGGTGATTTTGCCGATAAAGTTTTAAATGTAATTGCAAAAATCAAATCATAATTGACTTTATTTAAATAAGCAGATGCCATTCATATTAGCACCTGTTTGTTTTCTATCGAATACTAATGTTTCAACCATGCATTTGCTTAATTACTTATGTTTTTGATGAATTTCTACCGCGGCACTTTCTAAATTTTAATTAATAACATCTGTTATTCATTCATTAAAAGGACTTACAAATATAAAAAAACAAAATGAAAGTTTATGGAGGTCATTTTACCTTCGTTTTGTTGATTTTATAAGAGAGCTGTTATAGTATTTCTATTCAATAGAGTCGTAGATGAACTGGTTAGGTTATTGCCTTTTACAATTACCAGAACCTTAGATTTGGAGAAATATCGTGCAGTTTACTATTTCTGGTCGAGAGAAAGCTTTTAATATCGACGAAAGTATTGAGTCTTATCTTACTCGAGTTTATACACATGTACCTATAGAACAAGTTGAAAGTATATTTGCATTTACGGAGCGCTCAACTCTCTATGGTGGTCGTCCTTTTAATCGCCCACAATTATTAAAAAAAGACATCGAATCAATGTATGAACTCGGTATTGGTTACCGTATTCCACTGACTAATAATTTTGTAACTCGTGCGGAGTATGAAACAAATATTTGCTTTTTAGAAAAATATCACCGAGCAGGTAATTCGGTTATTCTCGTTAACGACGATTTGGCCAAGTGGATACATGAGGACTTTCCTAAATATAGAATTGAAGCCAGTATCATTAAAAATATTGATAATTCTCGGCGTCTCGATAAAGCGTTAGAGATATATGACACCGTTGTATTGCCTACGTCTTTAAATGAAAAAATAGATTTCTTGGATAAAATTGAGTGCAAGCAACGTATCACATTATTTGCTTTTGCCGGTTGTGGTATCAATTGCCCATCGAAAATATGCTATCCCTCAATGTCAAAATTTAATAAATACAATGGTCATACACAAATTGATTGTTCTCAACCGACTAAAAAACGAGAGAGTCGGGGCAAAGTGAAGTTTGATTTGGATTTGTATACGCAAATGGGGTTTCATCGTTTTAAAATGATCGAACCATTAGCTGTGGTTAGGAGGCAACCTGCAGTAAGAAGATCTATTAATACAATAAAAACTAAAATTTAAATGAAAGGAATAGATGGTTTCGTTTTATAAGTGATATGTAATAATTTAGTAACCCCTCAACGTTTAAAGTAATCGGTGTGCTATTTATGTAAGGGCTAATATGTGGTGTATATCTCCCTTGAGGTTAATAAAATCAAGGACTGTAGCATTAATGTTCCTTTATGTGACGTTTAATTCTTGTAATGAAAGTTAAAAAATTCGAAGCTTTCATTTTATTTCATTGACATTATTAAGTCATAGAACTATAGTTGCTTTCATGGTAGTTAGCTTTCATACTCTTTCGAAATGATGGGTGGCTTACCTCTACAGACTAATTATGAAAATCAGTCTGTAAAAAATATAAGAAGAGTATTACAAATTTAAAAATTTTAGTGAGGGGTCTCAACATGAAAACACTTTGTAAAAGCATCGATTCACGCTTTAAAATAAGTAAAGTTGCGCTGGCAACCAGTGCGGTACTTATTGGAGCTTTATCAGCCTCTAATGTATATGCACAAGAAGAACAAAAAAATGAAACAATGGAAGTCATTGAAGTCACAGGTATGCGTAGTAGCGTCATTGCTGGTATAGATCTTAAAAGAAACTCAGACAATATTGTTGATGCTGTTTCTTCTGAAGATATGGGTAAATTTCCTGATGCTAACTTAGCAGAAGCATTGCAGCGTATCCCTGAAGTATCTATTGACCGTGATGGTGGTGAAGGTCGTTATGTAACTATTCGTGGCTTAGGCCCAGAGTTTAACCAAGTACTTTTAAATGGTCGCAAACTAGCAAGCTCAGAAGCAACTCGTGCTTTTAGTTTTGATACTATCGCTTCTGATTTAGTTAGTGAAATGGTGGTTTACAAAACCCAAAGTGCCGGCATAACTGAAGGTGCTTTAGGTGGTACTATTGACGTAAGAACTGCTCGGCCGTTAGACCAAAACGGTTTAGTTGTTACAGGCACACTAAAAAGCTTATATGAAGATCATGCCGATACTACTAATCCACAAGGTTCATTTTTAATTAGTAATACCTTCATGGATGGTAAAGTAGGTGCGCTTTTTTCTGCTACTTATCAATCACGTGAAAACAGAACTTATAAGGTTGATAATAGCGCTATTGTCACCGGCGGTATTTTTTTAGAAGGCTCACCTAATGCTTATGGCGGAAATTATTATTCATATTCTAATTTAGAGTATAGTCCAGCCTATGGAATAGTAGAGTTGAACCGTAGCGTTGTTGAAGAAGATCGAAGCCGTTTAGGCCTTAGTGGTGTTTTACAATTTCGCCCTAATGATCAATTAGATATCACTGTTGATTATTTATATTCTAAGTTTGAAACAGAAAAAACCATCCATACTAAAAGTGCATGGGTATCAGGAATTGATGCTCCAGGCACCGATATTTTAGGTTGGTATGGCGACTTTATTGCAGCATCTGAAACAGAAGTTGATACAAATGGCGTTGTTACGCAAATGTCGCGAAATTCTTGGTCTACTTCTACAGCCTTTAACCGAGAAGATGAGTATCGCGATACTGAAACGCAAATGCTTGGTATTAACCTTGATTACATGATCAATGATGATATGAAACTTGTTGTTGATGCTGCTTGGTCAAATGCGGTTGATGATAATAAAGGCCGCAATACCCGCAGAAGTATGTTAGTTAATGGTGTAAATGGTTATGTCTTAAATACTGGAGCTGAAGTTCCTTATATTATTGCTGGTGGCGAAACTCATATCGCCGGCTCTGAAGACATTGAAAGTCGGATGAAGTTTGGACGTCAGTGGGACGCTGGTAATGATATAGAAGCAGAAAACTTTCAAGTTAGTGCTGATTTAACCATGACTCAATTTGAAGATTTCACTATCAGTGCCGGTGTTGTTTTTGCATCAAGTAAAAAAACTAATAACGAATATGAAACTCCAGAGGATGTGCAAAAACTTTATCAAAAGTCTACCAGTAGAAATAGAAAAGGGATGCCATTTCCTGAAGGTGTGCTTGACTTAGTTACTAGCGGTATTTTAGGTGTGAGTTCAGCTGACTTAGGCCAACCATCAGGTGACAACAATGATATGTATATTATTGATGTTGATGCCTTTACCAACTTTATTAATGATCCATCGACGGCTCAAACTTATCTTACTGGTAAAGATGCAGTAGATGGCACTAACGCATTAAATACCTCAAGATATGATGCAATGGTAGCAAATGGTGGTTTTGGCGCTGCGCTCACCGGTAATGCTTTTGAAGTTGAAGAAGAGATCACTTCATTTTATATTGAAGGTGCTTATGATTTCATGTTGGGCGAGATGGAAGGTGTCTTAATTGGTGGCTTGCGTTATACCCATACCGATGTTACTTCAGTTGGGTTTTCGCGAATTTTAACGGATTTAATACCTGAAGAGTGTGAGGGAGAAAATGTACCAGCTGAACGTGTCTGTTATGGTCCTCAATACGCTGATCCGAATGGTCCTGATGGTTTATCGAAAACGAGGTTGACCAGCTCATATGATGATGTATTGCCATCTATTACTATGAACTTGAATTTAACAGATGACTGGATTTTAAGATTAGCGACGTCGCAATCAATGACGCGTCCTTATTTAGAAGATTTAGCGCCGAAATTCGATCTTGTCGGTCAGCCAAACGATATTTCTCGAGTTGCCAGAACAAATAATGAAGATTTAACGCCATACAAATCAACTAACTTTGATGCTGCTTTAGAATGGTACTTCGATGAAGGTAGTGTTGCGTCACTTCAGGCATATCATAAAACAATTAATGACTATATTGCCAAAGAAAGTGTGCCGAATGTAATCATTGATACAGTAGAAACTGAAGAGTTTCAAAGCTTTACTGTAACTCGTCCATCCAATGCGCAAGATATTGCCATTAATGGTGTCAGTTTTAACTTAACACAAACGTTTGATATGGGATTTGGCTATCAGTTTAACTATACATGGGTTGATACTGATACCGACTTTGATCCGGATAGCCATGACGATACTAAAGTGGCGTTACCTGGTTTAGGTGATTCATTAAACTTAGTGGCATTCTATGAAGATGGTCCCTTTGCTGCACGGATAGCTTATAACTATCGTAAAGATTTTCTTCGAAATCCTCAGTATTTGAGTGGCTTAGCTTGGGGAGATCAATTTGACGAACCAGTATTTGCCGATGACTATGACCAGGTTGATGCTCGGGTTAGTTATGAAGTTGTTGATGGTGTTGTTGTTTTCGTAGAGGGCATTAACATAACTGAATCTACCTTGAGTCAACATGGCCGATACGATAACATCTTTGTTAGCTATGAAGATTTTGGCAAAAGATATGTACTTGGTGTTTCAGGGAAATTCTAAACTGGAAATAAGAAATGCTTATGTAGCTTAAATATAGGGGGCACTAGCTCCCTATATTTTCTTAAGAGAAAATAATATGTATTTTAATGGCCAATTCAAACAACTCGGTAACTGCGACATTGCTAAGCTGAAAACATTAATTAATACAGTGACGCAAGCACAGTGGCAAGAGCATAATGAACGACAAGAAGTCTTTGATGTGCATAGTCATACCCAAACTATTCCGCTAATATTTGATGCTGATTTCAGGCATCGATTTCCAACTGTCCAACCTCAATTAGAACAATTTCAGCAATATCTTGCCCCCGTCATGCAAAACATTGTTGATTACTATAATAAGCAAACAATCAATATTCGAAACTCACGTCCTAACCCTGTTTCTAAAAGTTATTTTGGTCGCATTATTTTGGTGAAATTGGCGCCTCATAGCGAAATAAGCGAACATACTGATAATGGTTTTTCCCTTAGCCGTGTTCATCGTATTCATTTACCGATAATAACCAATGAAAAAGTTGAGTTTACCGTTGACGATGTCACTAAAAATTTAAAAGAAGGGCAGTTATGGGAAATCAATAATCGCGGTACTCATAGCGTTAAAAATTTATCGGAGCAATCACGAGTTCACTTTATTTTTGATTTTGTTATTCCGGGAGAAGTTATAGAAGATCCTCTCAGCGGAACATTATTTTCTTAAGTGATTATTATGAATGAAATGCCTACTAATTTATTTCAAAAATCAGCAAGTGGTTGTTATCAAGAGAAAATAGAAGCTCTAAGTAAAGCATTGCTATTAGAGCCAAATTCAAGTGAAATTTTAATTAACATTTCGCTGGCTCATCTTAATTTATGTAATTTAGTTGAGGCTTATCATTTCGCCTGCTTAGCAGAAAATAATGAGACTAATAACGTCGAAATATTTAGTTTGATCGCTGAGGTTTATAATAAACTTGGTAAGTATCAACGAGCAATTCCAGTACTTGAACAGGCAATACTATTAAATAAAAATGATTATAAACTCTTTCACAGTTTAGGTAGTGCATTAACGTTAAGCGGTAAAATTGAAGAGGCGATTAAAGCTTATCAACAAGCTATTATTCTTAATCCAAACGCGGGTTTAGTGTATGCGGCGCTGAGCAAAACAAGAAAAGCCTCGGTTGAGGATAATAATATTGAACAATTACAATCCTTAGCTATTCAAGATAGAAATCCCAAGACAGCTATCAATATATATCACGGACTTGCGAAAGAGTTAGATGATCTGGGGAGATATACAGAAGCATTTAAAGCGCTTACTAAAGGTAAAAATAGATTACGCTCGGTATGTGTTCATGAGCCAAAGCAAGGTGCAGAAAATATTAAAGGCTTGAAAGCTTTATATGAAAAGCATGCCTTGGAAATAAAATCGACCTCTAAAGGGAGTGCAGTCGCCCCGATTTTTGTCACGGGTATGCCACGTACTGGTACTACTGTGGTCGAACGAATTCTGACTAATCACCAAGATGTTGTTACGGTGGGTGAGTCAATCCAATTAAGTATTTTACTTAAGAAGCAGTGTCAAAGAGCTTATGCTGGTTTAATTGATGCTCAAGTTTTAGCTGAAACATGGTCAAGCATTGATTTTGAACAATTAGGCCATGATTATATTGAAAAAATAGGCTTTATTTCAAATAATAACCAACGATTTGTTGATAAACTGCCGTTAAATATCTTAATGGCTGGGGTCATTTTACGTGCTTTGCCGCATGCAAAAATAGTTTGTTTATTAAGAGACCCGCTCGATACCATTATAGGTAACTACCGACAATTATTTGAACAAGCAAGTGGTACCTATACACACTCCTTAGATTTACATGCCTTGGCAAACTATGTTCATGAATTTAGGCAACTAGTCATAAGTTTGCAGAAACAATTTCCAGAAAGGTTTATGGTGGTTAATTATGAAACCTTAGTTTCACAGCCATTAATCGAAGCTAAAAAAATGCTTGGTTTTTGTCAATTAACTTGGGATGAAAATTGTTTAGCTATTCATAATAATAAAGCGCCAATAGGCACGGCAAGTGCTGCTCAAGTACAAGAGCCTATTCACAATAAATCTATCGGACATTCTCGTCATTATATGTTTTGTTTACAAGAAATTAAAATGGCTTTACAAGCAAAGGAAGACGCTATGGAACAATCTCAAAGCCTCCCAGCCTTATACCAACAAGCTCAAGCGCTTTTTCAACAACAAAAATATCACCAAGCTGAAAAAATTGTTAGCTCGTTAATCAAAGATGAGCCTGAAAATGTCAGCTATTATCATTTTATGGCGCAAATTAAAGAAATACGTGGTTTTTATCAAGAGCAAATCAACTATCTAACACAAGCGCTAGTATTAACGCCTAATTCAAGTGGATTTTTAATTAAAATCGCTTTTGCTCACCTCAATTTGGGACATTTTGAAGATGCCTATCGATATGCTGGTTTAACCGAACAAAGCGATAATAATAACGCTGAAATATGCAGCTTAATCTCTAAACTGTATAGTAAGTTAGGAAAGTATGACAAATCAGCACAAGTGTTAGAAAAAGCCGTGCTATTAAATAACAGTGATGCAAAATTATTTTATAGCTTAGGCGGGGCATTAACTTTATGCGGTAAAATTAAAGCGGCTATTGAGGCTTACCAAGAATCGATTCGTCTTAACCCTGACTCTGCTTTAGTGTATGCAGCGTTGAGTAAAACAAGGAAAGCATCGGTTGAAGATAATAATATTGAGAAATTACAGTCGTTAGTTGTTAAGGATAGAAATCCTTGGACAGCCATTAATGTATATCATGGCCTGGCAAAAGAGTTAGATGACTTAGGTAGATATGGCGAGGCCTTTACAACATTAACTAAAGGTAAAAAAAGATTGCGCGCTGTTTGTGCTTATAATCCATATAAGGGAGCAGAAAACATTAAAGGGTTGGTGACTTTATATGATAAACAAGCACAAGAAATAAGAGCAACAAGTAAAGGTAGTACAGCAGCCCCTATTTTTGTCACAGGTATGCCGCGTACGGGTACTACTATTGTTGAACGAATTCTGACCAACCATCAAGATGTTGTTACTGTAGGAGAGCGGTTTCAATTAAGCGCATTGTTAAAGCAGCAATGTCAGCGCACTTATGCTGGATTGATTGATGCGCAAGTGCTTGATGATCTATGGTCAACGATTGATTTTGAAAAATTAGGCCATGATTATATTGAAAGTGTCAGTTATCTTTCAAATAATAATCAACAATTTGTTGATAAACTGCCGTTAAATATTTTAATGACGGGCGTTATTTTACGCGCTTTACCGCAGGCAAGAATTGTTTGTTTATTAAGAGATCCGCTCGATACCATTATTGGCAACTATCGACAAGTCTTTGAACAAGCAAGTGGTGCTTATGCTCACACGCTTGATTTACATGCTTTAGCTAATTTTGTTTATGAATTTAGGCAATTGGTAACAAGTTTGCAGCAACAATTTCCTCAAAGGTTTATCGTAGTAAATTATGAAACTTTGGTCGATGAACCATTGGTGCAAGCCAAGAGATTATTTGATTTTTGCCAATTAACTTGGAACGATAATTACTTAGATATTCATAAAAATAAAGCACCAATCGGTACGGCAAGTGCGGCACAGGTACAAGAGCCTATCCATAAAAAATCGTTAGGACAATCCCATAATTATATGTTTTGTTTACAAGAAATCAAAAAAGCCTTTCAAGCAAAAGAAGAGGTTAATTCATGATTGTTTGTAATAAATTTGTATTCTTGCATTTGCACAAATCTGGCGGTACTTTCGTTAATCAATTGATGGCGTCTTGTATACCCTATGTCCGTCAAATTGGTTATCACTTTCCTTATAGAGAATTACCTAGAAGTTTTGCTAGACTGCCTGTTGTTGGTACGGTAAGAAATCCGTGGGACTATTATGTTTCTTGGTATCACTTTCAATCGCAAATGCAATATCCTCATACTTTGTTTATGTGTGTCAGTAAAAATAATAGCTTAAATTTTGAAGAGACTATTTTTAACCTATTAAGTATCAGTAAAAATGAGCAACTATTTACTGAATTTCAACAACAGTTACCATCCCAATTTATGGCTCAAGGCATCAACTTAACGCAAAAATGCCTTGAACCACATAAAGATAGTGGCAATGGTTTTTATTCATTTTTATATAATCGCCTTTATCAAGGCGCATCAGAGCCTATTATTATCAAAATGGAACAATTGCGCGATGGCTTGTATAGCTTAGTTGAACAATTACAGCTGCAACCACAAGCAAAAATACAAGCATTTTTACGTGATGCACCCAATATGAATACCAGTACACATAGTCACTATCAATCTTATTATTCAAATAAACTTAAGCTAAGCATTGCCAGCGTTGATGCTGCTGTCATTGAACAGCATAGTTATATGTTTTAATTATCAATTCTAAGCGAAAATTTTTAACGAGGAAATACTCTATGTCGAATGTAAATGAAAATTATCACTCTATTTGTGCTACAACGCATGCTGATGTAAGGATAAAATCGAATGTCGGCTGTGCTCATCTTACGACACTTAATAATTCATCAATTCTTGCTGAAGAAGTTGCCGAAATGGTTGGCAGCTGTCCAGTCGTTTTTTTGCAAGATGAAGATGCGGGTAACTTTCAGTTGTCTGCTTTGTTCTCCTTACTGCCGGATGAAAATTTATTCGTAAACCAACAAGGTCACTGGACAGGTACTTATATTCCTGTAGGGCTGAATCTAGAGCCATTTGCGGTCTTTGTTGGCGCAGAAAGTGAAAATGATCGGATAAAAATTAAAAGAAGCTCAACCTGTATTTCAAAAACTGACGGCGAAAAACTATTTGTAAATGGCTTAGAAAGTGCTTATTTAAAAGATATGCGAGCACAGCTTGAAACGGTTATTGATGCTTCAATACAAACGGAAAAGTTTATTCAAAACTTGGTTAATAGAAATTTGATCTCTGAGTTTGGTATAACTTTAGAAGGTCTGCCTGAGGGGCCTAAAGTAATCAAAGGGTTATATACCATTAATACTGATGAATTCCCCTATCTAACCAATGAAGATGTTCTATTGTTTCACGAAATGCACTATTGGGGTCCTATTTATGCTATTCAACATTCTATGAAGCAATTTAAAAAATTAGTTCAACTGCATAATACTCGTTACCCAAATAATAAAATCAAACTAACACTTCATGTAGATAGGGAAAATGCCGAATAAAAAACACTAGTTGCTAAATTCATCAAAGCACTTCTTGTATAAAGATCTCGAACACACTCGGCAGGGATCTTTATATTTTAATGTATTAACTAGCTCATAAGCGGAGCTTAGATTATTTACCTCACTGTTTTATCAATATAAATCATGATGTTTCAACTACTACCTTCTTTAGCTTTCAGATTATTTCAAAGTGTGTTTGCTGAAAATAACTAATTACTTACCTATATAATCGCATTAAAAAAGTAGTGCCCATATCTTGTTGATTTTGTGGTTCTTTTATTTTGTCGGTGTTTTTTGTTCTTATAGTTAGCTATATTTCACTTAAATTCCTTGCGTTTCACTTTCTTTCGTTGTAAGTTGGGTTTCTATCATAAGCACGTTAATGAAATCATTTGATGGTTGTGTTTTGCTGTTGTCTTTCGGAAATATTACTTTTGAAATGGATTTTATGAGGCTGGAATTATTTTATGGCGCTTGATTGCAAAGAACACTGAATCTTAAGTTGACATTGTTTTTGATATTTTTATCAGGATGAAAAGTAGTAGTTAAGGATAAAAAGAAGAAAGTGATGCTTTTATATTTCATTTTCTATAACAAAAAATTAATTTTACAGGAATCATGGTAATGATTAAAAAAATCATAATTTTAGCTTGTACCTTGTTGTCAACAGTAACAATCAATGTACATGCCGCAAATACCGCTCATAAAGATTGGGATGTGCAAGACAAAGAAGTTCGCCGAGCCGTTTGGCAATGGAGTGCGATAGAAGCTGAACGTTATAACGAAATTCCGGGTAATGAAAGTTCAACAGATCGTAACCGCTATTGGGATATGGCCGATGCATCTGATCCTCAACCTTCTGAAACGATTGACGAACGTTTTTGGGCAAACTACAAAGGTATTCAAGATTTAACCCTAGACTTTTATGCCAATAAATCTATCGGCACTATTTATTTATCTCATATGATCTGGCAATACAGCCCAGAATTACGAGCGGGTGAAATTCCAGACGCTGACCGCCTAGCTGCATTCATTCGCAAAGCCAATGCTAAAAACATTAAGGTTTGGGGTTTATTCTATCTATGGGACACTTGGTACGATGAAAATGGTGACATGCAAGTAAGCATAGATTATATGGGGGATACGGCAAATAATGAACATATTCATGCCGCTGAAACTATTATGGATGCTGTCGGGCGTTATAACCAAGCCTATCCTGATGCTGGTTTTGTTGGTGTGCAAAACGATCAAGAGCCTAAGTCTCAGGAGCTAATGTATCCTCTTATTGAATTTGCTGAAGCCGCGGCAACTCGTCAGCGTGAATGGAATGCAACGTTAAAAGCTCAGGGTGCTAGAGAGTTCTTGTTCTCACAAACTTATCCTTCTTCTTACATCAAGTCTAAACGTGAGACTTATAACGGTGTTGAAAAATATGTTTCTGAGCATTTATTGACTGTTTCAGACCATGCCGCTTTTATGAACTACACCTCTAACGCCAATAAATTTAAAAGTGATGGTGAGTTATTATTAGCACAAGCAGATACTATCGCAGGAGACCAACGCATTGTAATGGGAACTGAGGTTAACGATTTGCACGATGCTTGGACTGATTCACAGTACGAAACTTGGTGGGAAGAAATTGACGATGAAGGTAATAATACTCGTTTTAATGAATTTGAAACTGCCATGGATAATGCCGAAGCCGAGTTTATGACTTACGACTCTTATGAGCGGATTGCAGTACATTCAACCAAAGGCTATTTCAAACATTGGTTCGGTGATGACGCACCTAATGATATTGCTGACGAATATGATGCCGATGGCACCACTTGGAATCCAAGCGTGGTTGACCTTACACAAGATGCTTCACCATGGGCAACTGATGTTGATGGCTACTTACCAGGTGAGAATCCTAGCGAAGGCGGTGGTTCAGGAACATCAGAACTATTTAGCGATGACTTTGAAAGTGCTACATTAACTGCCGGTGGTTGGGCTAATGCAGGTAGTGGTGTTACTGAAATTGCTTTCGCTGCATCTTATGAAGGTACCTATGGTGCTCGTGTTAAAAATGGTGCGGTGTTAAGTAAAACCTTTTCAACGATAGGTTACGAAAACGTTGGCATTGCTTATGATCGTAAAACATTAAACTTTGCCGGTAGTGAAAACCTTACTGTGCAATGGTCAGTTGATGGTGCTAGTTGGACCACACTTGAAGAGACTCAAAGTGGTAGTTGGGCAAATAAGAGTTTTAGCTTACCTGCAGCAGCAGACAATCAAGCACAAGTTATCATACAGTTTGCTACAAACGGTAACCGTAATGCAGAAAAAGCCTTTATTGATAATGTTAGCATCACTGCTGATGTTATCGATGGCGAGCCAACACCAGAGCCAACAGAGTTTCTTGAAAACAAAGGTTTTGAAGACGGTAATACCTTCTGGCAATATTGGATCGCAGATCGTGTCAGTAATAATGCCAATAGCGGCAGTTATGCTGGAGAAGTTTCATCAGGTGGTGATATTAAAGCAACAGTAACTGACCTTACGCCAAACACCACTTATACCCTAAGTGCGTACGTGAAAACTACCGGTAAAATAGGTCTTTATGTAAAAGATTATGGTAATACTAAATTATCAACCACTTCCACGTCTGGTAGCTATACCCTGAAAAGTTTAACTTTTACTACCGGGGCAACAGATACCTCAGCAGTAATCTATGTTTATGGCTCTTCAGGTACAAGTTATGTTGATGACTGGGACTTAGTTGAAAACTAATCACTCATGTTTCGTTGTTAATAATAGATAACAACGCCAAAACAAAGGCCTTTAAATAGGCCTTCTAACGGACCTTTAACTCGGTCTATTGTATCTCGTTGATTGCCTTTATGTATCTATATAGGCAACAAAAAATTATAAGAATATTAAGAGAGAACTATAATGATAAAACGTCTTCCTTATGCCCGCTCTATGCTTGCACTCGCACTTGCAGCAACAGCCGGTTCGGCAAATGCCACCATTGATTACCATCGTATTACTTGGGATTCTGATCCTGCTCATAATGCGGTAATTGCCTATTCACAAACAAGTGGCTCAAAAGATACTTATGTATCTTACGGTTATACTACAGATGAAAGCAATTGGCAGGAAGCCCAAGTTGCTAATACCGAAACATTTGATGGCTCACTAAAAAGTCACTTTGTCCGTTTAACTAACTTACCTGAAAACTCACCCGTTTATTACCGTGTTTGTGAAGATGGCAGCTGCGGCGATCGTATGTGGTTTAAAACCGCGCCAACTGACGACACTCCTTTTGTAATGCTTGCTGGTGGCGATACCCGCTCTGGCTGGGATACTCGCCGTTTAGGTAATAAGCTACTCGCTAAAATTCGTCCCTTGTTTATTATGCACGGTGGTGACTTTACCGATGCCAATAATACTTCACAAATGAAGCAGTATTTTGAAGATTTTAAAATGACTTACTCGGACGATACCATCGATGGTATCTCGTATAGTCGTGTTTACCCGCTAGTACCAACACTAGGTAACCATGAAGATGACGACTATAAAACCTTGTGTCGTGTTTTTGGTGTAGATTTTGATGGTGACGGTAACTGTACTACTGACGATACTTACGGTGCTTTTAATGTTGGTACATTGTTACGTGTTTATACCTTGAACTCACAGTACCAAGAAAGTGGTTGGTCTAGTGAAGGTACTGAACAGAAAAATTGGTTAAAAACTGATATGCAAGATAACGGCTCTAGCGTTAGCTGGCGTTTTGCCCAATATCACAAACCTTTCTTTCCTCATTTACAAAGTAAAGATGAAAACCCACAATTATTCACTTGGTGGGCCAATACCTTTTATGACAATGCCATGAACTTGGCGATAGAGTCTGATACTCATCTTAATAAAATTACAGAAGCGGTTAAGCCAAGTGGTAGCAGCTATGCTGTAACTACCAGCGGCGGTACGGTTTTCGCTGGTGAAGGTAGCTGGGGCGCAGATTCTCGTTCAGCCAATAAAACTTATGACTGGACATTAGATGCGGCCAGTATTCAACAATTTAAAATTATTACCGTTTCTGCTGATTCAGTAGAAATGCGTACTGCTCAGTTCGATACGGGCGCAAGCACAATTAGTGCTACACAACGCGCGGCAGACTCTACCGTGTTACCTACGGGTGTTAACTGGTGGAGTGCACAAGGTATTGGTGAAGTGATGACCTTAAGCCATAGTGGTAGCGGTTTATCAATTATTGGTGAAGGTGATGGTAGCTCAGGTGGCAGTGGTGGTACTACCCCAGTAGGTGACGTTGAATTAGATGCCACGGAAGACACTTTCATTTCTGCAACGTTATCAGGTCAAAACTTTGATGATCATGCTGACCAACTATTGGCAGATATTGGTGATAGTACTTACGGTGATTTAAATACCTTAATTGCGTGGGATGTAAGCAGTGTTGACAGCTGTAATGTTGTTACTGCGGCAAGCATTGACGTTGAAGTGACTAATAACTCAACCGGTACTTATAATGTTCACTCTGGTAAGTACAGCTGGACTGAAGGTGATGCAACTTGGAACAGTGTTTCAGGTGCTGGTCATCAAGAGACCTTAATGTCTTCATTTATTCCTGAAACAACCGGTAGCCGTTCTATAACGCTAGATAGTGCTGGTGTTGCCGTAGTACAAAGCTGGATTGACGGTGGCGACAACAAGGGGGTAGTTATTTCATCTGATGGCACCACAAACGGTTTTGATATGAACGACCGCGAAAATGGCCCTGCAGCTAAATTGATTTTAGATTTAGATGACAGTGGTTGTGGAGGCAGTGGTACACCAGGTACTGGTGAACTGTTCGGTGATGACTTTGAAAGCGGTAACTTAACTGCGGGTGGTTGGACAAATGCCGGTAGTGGTGTAACTGAAATTGCCACAGCTGCTTCTAATACAGGCTCTTACGGTGCACGTGTTAAAAATGGTGCGGTGTTAAGTAAAACACTTTCAACGACAGGTTATGAAAATGTCACAATTGCCTATGCTCGTAAGACATTAAACTTTGCTGGTAGTGAAAACTTAACGGTGCAATGGTCACTTGATGGTAGCAACTGGACCACACTTGAAGTGACTCAAGATACAAGCTGGGCATCGAAAAGCTTTAACTTGCCGGCCGCTGCTGAAAATCAAACACAAGTGATATTGCAATTTGCCACAAATGGTAATCGTAATGCTGAAAAAGCCTTTATAGATAATGTTAGCATTACTGCTGATACTTCAGGAGGCGAGCCAATGCCAGATCCAGAGCCAAGTGTATTAATTGAAAATGGTGGTTTTGAAGATAATACTTTCTGGTCATATTACATCGCTAGCCGTGTAAGCGGTAACGCCAATACGGGGAGTTATGCTGGTGAAATTGATGCTGGCGGCGATATTAAAGCAACTATTACAGGGTTAACACCTAATACTACTTATACCCTGAGTGCTGCGCTTAAAACTACCGGTAAAGTAGGTCTTTATGCTAAAGACTTTGGCGGCACTAAAGTAAGCAGTACCAGCACCAGTGGTAGTTATACGACTAAATCAATTAACTTTACTACAGGTGCAAGCGATACCTCAGCGGTTATTTACGCTTATGGCACCTCAGGTACAAGTTATATGGATGATGTAACGTTAGTGGAAAACTAGCATTAGTTAATTCAACGGATTGATTTATACTCGTTACCAAGGAAAGGGTTTCTATTAGAAATCCTTTCCTTGGAACATACTTGCTCAATGCCAAGCGGCATTTATTATTGGCTCTGTTGGCTTTAAATGTTGCTAAGTGAACAACAAGACGCGGAAAAGCCATCCATGGCCGCTCTACATCAACATCCATGTTGGTGAAGCTTGTTTTATCACACTCGCAAAATTTAAGAATTATCAATTACCTGTGCTACTAACAACAATAACGGGAACACAGGCCTATGATTTAGTAGTAGCTCTATTTATGGCTAGTTGAATAATATTTTACGGATATTTGCTTGTTGCTACTCTTTATAGGCAAGTACGTTTGTAATTGATGCTTTACTATCTTAAGTGTTACAAAAATATATATAGAAGTATTTGAAAATATGAGACGAAGTTTTCCGTGGATCTTTATGCATACCGTATTGATGATAACTGTGGTTATCAATCTGCTTACGGGGCTTCGAATTGCTACAGTTCATCGACCAGCGTTATTATCATGGTCAGCTTTCTTGCCACAAGGAAGTTTGCATTCATTACATTTAACTGTTGCATTAATACTCTTAACCATAGTGATTAGCTATGGTTTTTATCACCTGTTTTCTCAACACTTTATTGAAAATAAAAGGAACAGTGGCAGTCAAAGTAAAAGTCATAGCAAAAGTAGGTATCACCAACTGATTATTTATTTGGGCTATAGCGGTCTCAGCCTGTTGTTATTTACGGGGGCTTGTCTTTATTTTGATTTTCTTCCTGCTAATTTAATACTCGAAACCCACTACATCATAGCCTTAATTATACTGGCATATATTCCCTTACATGCTGGTGTTTATTTTGTTCAGTATGGTAGCAAGCTATTAACTAATATTTTTGTTTTTACAAAAAAAAATGGTAAAGCGAATATTATTTTTGCCAGCAGCTCAATAGTAATAGCTATATCCTTAGTCAGTGTGTTCTCTGTCAACCCACCGGTACCATTAATCATTCATCAAATTGAACTGTCAATAAAAATGCAAATTGATGGTTTTGCTGATGAAGAAATATGGGCAAGTATTAAGCCGCAACGTGTTAATACTTTCGGCGGGGCGAATTTTGGTAACGGTAGTACACAAGTGCAAATTAAAGCGGTTCAAAATGGTATAGAAGCATTTTTTAATATCAGTTGGCAAGATACTAGCCAAAGTCTTCACCACTTACCTCTGCTTAAAACTGTCAATGGTTGGCAAGTAATGGAAGATGGTTTTTATCATTATGATGAAAAAACATATTATGAAGATAAGCTTGCCGTTATTTTGTCCAATAACTGTGATTTAGGCGCTGCCGGTACAGCTCATCTTGGTGCTAAGCCTTTGCCAGATAAGCCGGCTAACTGGCATGGCAAAGGCTATCATTACACCACCGATGATAGCATTGTCGATTTATGGCAATGGAAGGCAGTTCGTACCAATAACATGTTACTAATGGATGATAATTATATCTCCAAGCCAAGTAAGGTACTTGCTGGCAAACGTCGTTATACCGCCGGTTATAAAACAGATGCCAAACGCTCTGGTGCCTATGTTATGAATTGGCAATGGTATACAGCCAATGGTATTACCCCAAAACGCTTACCAAAATACATGCCTAAAGATAGTGAAGATATTCAAGCTTACCAAATAACACCAAATAGCCATCAAGCGGGTAAAAATAAGAGTTGGGTCATACCATGGTATGACGCTAAACCTTACACAGCAGAGCTCGATACCTTAGCTGTTGGCACTGTCTTGCCTTCGGTACTTTATCGCTCGAATAGGTTGGAGGGTGATCGAGCTGATGTTCGTGCCTTTGCGCGCTGGCAAAATGGTCAATGGTCTATGGAACTCAGTAGAAAACTTATCACCGGTTCGAAATACGATATTGAGTTAAAAGAAGGAATATGTCTTTGGCTTGCCGCTTTTGATCATAGTCAAACGGCACATACTCGTCATGTTAGGCCGCTACAACTGCAATTTAAACAAGAGACAGCGCAATTTGAACAAGAGAGTGACAATGATTTATAGAGCACTGCTGTTATGCGTTGTTATTGCAGCTTTGATAATTAATGTCACTAGCGAGAATAAAGTTGAGCCAATTTCTGTCGCTAGTCACTGGGTAAAACTTGATGTATCAGGAAAACCAATTGATAACTGGGCAGGACCCTGGTCTTGTATTTTAGATAACAAGACTGGCTTGATTTGGGAAAACAAAGACGACTCAGAAGGTATTCACGATGGCTTTTGGAGTTACTCTTGGTTTGAAAGTAAAGGGGGTCAAGGTAAAGAGTTTGATAGCGCAGGCCTAGGTGTCGAGAACTGGGGCGATTGCCATTTTGAAAAGGATCGTTGTGATACGCAAGATTTGATCAATCGCATGCGACAAGAAAAAACCTGTGGACTTAGCCAGTGGCGGCTGCCAACTGCAAATGAGTTGACCACCTTGGTTATTAATTATCAACAACCAGGTGAGCCGGTTATCGATGTTTTTTTTTTCCTCACACTAAACGTGGTGATTATTGGACTGCCGATGCCCATCAGCCTTTGCATGGACTTTATAAATACTTGGGGCAGGGAGCCACAGCAGTCAATTTTATTAACGGAGAAAAAGTAGCGACACCCTATAGAAATGCAGCTTTTGTCAGGCTGGTTAGCAGCGAAAAGAAATAACTATTCTTTAATAAATCATCAAACAATTACATATTTTCCACTGACAACACTATTAATAAACAATTTAGAAATAAGAGAGATAAAAATGATGAAATACCTGCATTTTACACCGGCCATGTTAGCCATTTTGCTAGCAATGGCAGCAGGCAGCGCAAATGCTGAAATCGATTATCAACGGCTAGTTTGGGATCAGGATCCAGCCCATAAAGCGGTTATTGGTTTTAATCAAACTGATTCGTCTGAAAAAGTTATTCTAAAGTATGGCTACACTACAGATGAAAATAGTTGGTTATCGCAAGGTGTAGCCAACACTGAAGTTTTTAATGAAACTTTTACAAGCTCTTTTGTTCGTCTTACGGGGTTAACAGCAAACTCGCCCGTTTATTATCGCATTTGTGAAGGCAGTACTTGTGGTGAGCGGATGTGGTTTAAAACAGCGCCAATCGACGACACATCGTTTGTAATGCTTGCGGGTGGCGATACTCGTACTGGTTGGGAAACTCGCCGTTTAGGTAATAAACTATTAGCTAAAATTAGACCATTATTTATTATGCATGGTGGTGACTACACTGGCGAAAATAATGCTATCCAAATGAAAGAGTTCTTCAATGATTGGAAGTTAACTTTTTCAGATGACACCATAAATGGTATGGCCTACAAACGCATTTATCCGCTGGTGCCTACTCATGGTAACCATGAAGATAAAGATTACCAAACCTTATGTCGAGTTTTTGGTGTTGATTTTAATGCTGATGGACTTTGTACTACCGACGATACCTATGGTGCATTTGATGTATCACCTTTATTACGGATATATACGTTAAATTCTCAATACCAACAAAGTGGTTGGTCAAAAGAAGGTGAAGAGCAAGCAAGCTGGTTAGCCAGTGATTTAGCGGCAAAAGGTGATAAGGTTACTTGGCGATTTGCTCAATATCACAAACCATTTTACCCTCACTTGAAAAAGAAAGGTGAAAATCCGCAATTGTTCTCTTGGTGGGCGAAGGAGTTCTATCAGCATGGTTTGAACATAGCTTTTGAATCAGATACTCACCTAAATAAAGTGACTCATGCCGTGAAGCCTGTGGGCTGTACTTTTGAAGTTACCACCAGTGGCGGTACTATCTATGCTGGCGAAGGTAGTTGGGGAGCAGATGCCCGTTCAGTAGATAAAGTTTACGATTGGACTTTAGATGCCGTAAGTATTCAGCAGTTTAAAATTATAACCGTAACTGTTGACTCGGTAGGAATGCGTACAGCTCAATTTGACTCAGGTGCAACGACTATCAGCGCTAAAGAACGCTCTGACGATCCAACCGTACTGCCAAAAGGTGTGAATTGGTGGCGTGCTAAAGGAATAGGCGAAGTGCTAACATTGACTCGTAACAATGCGGGTCAATCAATTATTAACTAACCTGAACTCGGTTTAAGAGGTAGTTAATACATTGAAATATATAACCTAAATTATTTTAATATCGCTTGCTTGATAGTTTTTCTTAATTCAAGGCTATTTTGCGCGTCAATAGCTAGCCTATTGCAAGTGAATTTAACGTAGAAGTCAGTAAAAATAGCTGCTAGATCGCAGGGTAAAACAGTAATCGTAAATATTCTAACTCTTTTGTCATTGTGGATATATCAGCAGTTTTAAAAAATTGGGCAAAAACTTTAACGGCTTCACTTTCAAATTGAGGCGCACTTCCTCTATCAAAAAACGGCGACCAACCACTGGCGGAAGACATAACTTCATTTGCTACTTCTGTTAGTTCATCTAATCTACCTACGCTGTTTTTATTGGCTGGACTAGCATACAAGTATTTGGCCAAATGACTTTGAACTTGTGCACGGGCTAAATACGCAATCAACTTTTCAGCATTTTGTTTGTTTTCACTATTTTTAGCAATAAAAAAAACATCTGTGGGGGATGTTTCGTAACGTTCAATATTAGCAATTTCAGGAAATGGCATAAATTCAATTTTTTTCTTAATATCATCACTAAAAACTCTAGAAATTATTGGGGTTCCTAAAAACAAAAAACCAATTTTATTTCGAAGAAAGTAAGGTAAATATTGCTCCCAATTAAGATCATAATAATTCGTAGTAAATAAACCTTTATCTATCATCCCCTTCAATTCAATAAATACTGATTGAATTCGTTCGTCAAAATAAGTCAACTCACCTGTCATTATTTGGTTAAATAGATCTAAGCCGTGCATTCGCAATACTAGATATTCAAACCATGCAGCTGCGATATAAGGCTGCTCTTGTGTGGCAATAAATGGTGCGATTCCTGCATTTTTAAGCTTTTGACAATAGTCTAAGAATTGTGGCCAAATTTTAGGTACAGGGCCAAACTTGTCAATAGTCGACTTTTTGTAAAATAACCCCCATGTATATACTGAAAAAGGGACCGCATAACGCTTACCTTTTACTGATAATCCTGAGACTAATTCACTTCTAAACTGATTTTCCCAATTATTATCTGACCATAAATGTTCAATTGAGTGAACAACATCTTGCTCAATCAAGGCCTTTAAGCGCTCACCATTATGACCAAACATTATATCAGGTGGGGTTATTTCCTTTTTCGACCAACTATCCATTCTTTGGGCGAAGGTAAAGTCATTCACAAACTGAGGAACAACTAATATTCCTGTTTCTTCTTCGAATTGGGCAAAAATAGGATAAAAGGCATTTCTAACCGTAGGTATAATATTAAGAGATATGGTGACTTGCTCTTGAATCTTACCTGTTTTTCCTAATGTTGTCGCTAGAGCTGACTGATTTACATATAATACAAGTACTAACGATAAAATTAATCTCATTACCTTTCTCCAATATTAATAGTGCTTTGACAACCCGTTTTAGTATAGAAACCTCACCACTTTCTATTATCATCCAGATAAATAATGAAATATAAAATTATGGATCGGCAGTTACATAATATTTAGTTATAGTCTCTTAAAGATATTGCCGAATTTTAGAAATTAATTCTCTTTTCATAGCCATATAATAATTATCTGAATGTGAGTTACTCGAAGGCTTTATTTCTATTTGGCTATTTATCCATTTAAGTTGCTCTCCATTTTTCCCATCAAGCCAATTCAGGGCTTGATTATTCAAATTACTCTTTTGTAATGCAATAATTGACAGCAAATCTGAATCTGTCACGTGCTCATCAACAAAATTGGAATTACTCGTTAGTAACGCTAGATATTCTCTACTCTTGTTAGTTTCGTTTAGTTTTTTATAGATATACGATAGTAAAGCCCATTGCTTTCTTTCATCGTAATCGTAAGGTTTACCAACACCTAAGTTTTCAGGCCATTTCATCGACTCATCAATTGATTTGATAGCATCTTTGTAATTATTATTTTTCAACAAATTTAGCGCTATATTAAGATGTGCAAGTTCGTATAGAACCCTTGTTTCATTGGCGTGCTCTGCAGGCAATGCCTTAACACTTTTTAGTATTGCAAGTGCGCGAATATAATCACCTACCAACAAGGAAGCTTTAACATAAAGTAATGATAGTGCTTGATTATTTGGTTGAGTTTTAGCGATATATTTGGCAAAAACAAAGGCTTTTTTATTTTCACCTGACGTTAAATAAAAAGATAACAGCCGCTCTATAATTCGCCAGTTAGTTTTATTCAACGCGTAAGCCTTTTCTAAGTCAATCTTCCTCCCGGTTGCGGATTTAAATAACTCTGCGCGAGTTACATAGAATAAGGCGGAATTAGGTGTCTGCTTCAATGATGAAAAGAGAGCTTTTGCTGAATCAAAATCGCCAATAGCTAGTTTATTTAAGCCAAGATAGTAGTCAAACTTCCATGAAAGAGACTTGTTTTTCGCTGATGATTTTGCCCATGATAATGCATCGATTGTTTCTCGACGATACGGAAATACAAATTCAATATCCATTGCTGAAGCTTGTTTTAATAATAGTTGGCTTTTACTTGGGGCTAATTCTTTTTGTAAAAATGCATTCCAAATTAGATTAGTAACCGAGTTTTCTGATAAAGAGAGTATATCAGTAGCATTGGAAGTTCTGCCTAACCTAACATATTGTAAGGCAAGCTCTAATAGCGTCTCATTTGGAAATTCATTAGAGATATTTAATAAGGTTAATGTCTGATTCATACCATTACCGTCAGCTAATAGCTTTTCATAGGTAGCCAAGTGATTTAATGGGTCTATATTTAACATATTATCTAGCACTTCAGCCGCCATAAGCGCTTTGTCTTGAACTCTAAAAATGATGGCTTTTATCGCTAAAGAATTTAAGTTTTTCTGATTATAATCAAGTGCCTTATTTACATAGTAAAGGGCATCATTAAATTTATTTTCTGATACAAATATTTCAGCTATTAACGTGTTGGCTGTTGTACGATATTTAAGATCTCTTGCTGCCCAACCTAAAGACTCCTTAGCATTTAATAAATCACCTGTTTCTTTATAAATCAATCCAGCTAAGTAGTTTGCTTTCGAATGATAAGTGTTCGCCATTAAAATTGTATTTACATACTGTAGCGCTTTTTGATGTTGGTATTTCCGTAAATATAACTCTGCCAATATTGCTGAACATTCAATAGTACAAGTGTCTTTGTCATCAAGTACAGTTAGGTAATTCAAAGCTTGGTCGAACTGTCTATTAGCTATAGCATCTTGAGCTAATAAAATATTATCAATTTGTATATCGTTATCTGAATGAAAAGATCTTTTGATTGGTTGATCTTTAGTGTTGTTTGAGTAATTAATCGTTTCAGAGCCAAGTTTTAGCTGAATATTTTCTCCTGAAATTTTCACTTCGAACTTATCAACATCAGAAGGGCTCATTGATATTTTGTTTCGATATATTTCCTTTCCAGAATCAATAATAATTAAATCATCGGATATATTGCCTAATGCATTTATTGATATTGTTAGCTTGCTGTCTTTAACTGTTAAATTTAACGCTGCATCAGTAGTAACAGCAGTTAAACCGCCAATACTTTTGATTGGAAACCAAGCTTCTTTCCAAGAATCATAAGCATGGGGCTCAAAAGAAACTTTATTTATAGGATTATTGTGTTTATCTCGAGAGTATTGATTAAACAATCGTCCAGATTGAACTTCAATATATTGACCATTATTATCAGTAAGAAAGTCTTCCCAAATACCACCAGAATTTGCTTGTGACCATAGCCATATTTTCTGTCCCGGCAAATCTGAATATCGAGCCCAATGTCCAAAACCTAACTTTTTGCCTTGATAATAGCCACCGTAATAATCTTCAAATGCTCCAACAACATGATAGGATTTATCTCCCCCATAACTGCCACCAAATTTATTCTGATTATATTTAGATATATCTCGGCCTAATTTATCAATAGGCCATTTATTTTCTCTTCCGTTATGTTCTAAATATTTATTGCCGGGGAAATATAGGGCTAAGTCATCTTTGGCCCTTATCGCAGCATTTGTCCAGTAATAGTATGATTGATTATCTGTTGTTGGGTTAAACCACGAGGAGTGTGTTTCAAAATAGGTTTTATTTTTTGGCAATACTATTTTTACCCGCCATTGAGTCCTAGAAGTTAAGTCCATAGTGCCTACTGTACAGCTGACGCTGCCATCTGCATGCTCTTGAACTATATAATCAACGGGTGTTGCTGTTGTTGGAGCATGTCCAACGTAACCAAAATTAAACTCTACTCCACCGGAAGTCCAAGGCCCACGCATAGCTATATTCCTAAACTTCAACACATCATTTTTGTAAATAAAATCATGTCCTGTCGTTTTATCTATAGCGGCCCAAATCTTTCCTCCGACTTCAGGTAAAATCATGACCTTAATGAACTCATTCTCAAGCGTCACAACTTTCCAGTTTCGTTTTTCTGAAACATGGCTATAGCCATCAAATTTAAAATAAGGATAAATCTCTGGATTACTGACCAATGTAGGTAACGGGTTTGGATCATTAAACGGGTAAGTATCGATAGATACTAATTGTTCTGATATTTTTGCTTCTTTTGCACTCAAGCTATAACTAGAAAAGTTAACCAGTAATAAAAATAACAAAACAAATGTGTTGAAAGGCTTCATGGTTTCGTATTCTTTCGTTTTATTTTGAATTCTTATGTTACACTTTCATTTTGAGTTGTCAATGTTTTGAATAGCGAGAATAACTTGTGTGTAGAATCTTATGAATTTTGGTTTTGCACAAGTTAGTTTAAATAATTAATGAGGCAGGTACCGATAAATGAATAATCATAATCGCGACCAATTTTATTTAACCTTTTCCCAAACTTCGACAATTTTTTCTGAATAAATAAACCATTTATCATTTTCTATTTTGAAAGTGAAACTGGCAGATTTGTAAATTTGATCGGCCTGTTTGTGGATAATGAAATTTTCTTTATATTCATTATCCACAACTGTATAGGTACCCATATGCGCACCGAATATACCTTTGTTAGGGTCTTGCGTTAAAATTGAGTAATAACCGTTTTTAAGAATTTTAAAAGATTTGAAGGTTTTTACTGTTTGTAAGTTAATAATAGGGCCATTGTCTTCATATTGATGTTGAGCCGAAACAAGCTGCCAAACACCTTCAAGCGATTGCTTTTGTGTTGCTTGTAGTGGTGAAATAAAGATTAGGGCAGCGAAAAATAAAATTTTATACATGATTTTACATCCTAAGTATTCTAATGATGTTACCGAACTAAATGCTTTAGTTCGGTCTGTGGTAATTAATTTAATCGAATGGGTATAGCTATAGACTTAATGTTTGCCATGAAAAGGTGCGTTGCCAATAGCACTTAATCGTTTGAGTAAGCCATCTACAGAGTCTGAGCCTTTACTACCCCATATTTTTTCTGCTAGTACCGCTTTAGCTTCAACAGATTTTCCTTCAAACCATTGATCTGAATGCTCTAATGCTCCGTCAGACCAAATACTCACTTTATAACCTAGTACATTTTTATGTTTAACTGTTTGCCAGCTTTCATAGATTTTTTTGATATCTACCACACCATAACCGTCATCGCTTTCTAAGCCAGGGCTCACATATAATTGACTCTCAGGTGTTAATACTACTTGGTAGCCATCTTTTATAATTTGCTCTTGTCGAGGTAAATTCCATACATCGACAACGATATCTTTAGCCGGTTGCAGTGTGGTTTTATTGTCGCCAAAGCGCCACCAATTCCATATCTTTGTTTGTTTACCATGAGACTTAACCAGTTCATTTACTTCGTTTAGCCATTCGATAAATATATCGCCAGGTTTACCGTAGCCTTTTTCTAACATAGCGGCCATTAGCTCAGGGCATTGGTATTTTTCTGGATCGTATTGATATTCATCACCGCCTATATGAAAGTAAGGGCCATCAAAAAGAGGAACAAACTCATTGAGTAGCGCGTTAATCCAATCACGGTTTTTTTGCTTGGTGACATCTATGGTCCATGCTTTGTTCTGTTTATTTGCCTCGTCGCCCTGCCATTTCTTTGCAAATCTCATGGATTTACAGTTGAATGCCAGATCTGGTTTGAAGTCAGTCATAAAAGTGGCATGTGCGGGCACATCAATTTCCGGCACTATAGTGATATGATATTTTTTAGCAACATCTTGAAGGTGACGAATATCTTGCTTACTGTACGACTGTTGGGAAGCTAAGCCAGGATAAACATCACTTTGCAGACGAAAGCCTAACCAGTCAGTGAAATGTAAATGTAAGGTGTTAAGTTTATACCAAGCCATATTACGTAGTACAAATTCAAGATATTCCATTTCAAAGTAACGTCGGCCTAAGTCAATCATCACAGCCCGTACTTTATAATCAGGCGCATCAATGCCTTTACCTGTTTGCAATGTTTGTTTATTTCTACTGGATTTAAGCATTTGTAATACAGACTGTGTGCCATAAAAAATACCGTTGGCAGCTGAAGAAGTAATAACTATTTTTTTATCGATATTAAGCGTATAAGCTTCATCATTATGGGTTTTAGCTTTAGTTTTATCACTTAGTTGCAGCAAAATATCGCCCTTGTCGGCGTTGTTTTTGATGGCTATGTTTAAATCTAATCCAGAAATAAATTTAAGATCTTGTTGTAACAAGTTGGCAGTAGCTAGCAGACTGCTTCTATCTTTCGAAGTAATCACAATTCGGCTTTGCTGGCTTAGCTGTAACTCAGCTTTACCCACATGCCACTCTTTTAATGCCGGTAGACTACTTTGCTCGGCTAAGGACACTTTAGAATATAAACTGCCACAAAGAAGCATAGATAGTGAGAGTAAAGATAATATTATTTTCATTGTATTTTCCATTAAGGTCGATTTATATGCCAACAGGCGCTGCCATTTTTAAGCGCCATTGTTGATGGATTGTTTTCAAACGAGCAACTATTTTAGGATGTTCATTAGCAAGGTTATGGGCCTCTGCTTGATCATTAGCTAAATTAAATAACTGGGTGCCAAGTTTTAAGTCAATCATTTCATATTTTGCATGTTCGTTACTATGAACAACTTTCAACTTCCACTTTCCGGAACGTACCGCATATTCATAATGGGTATCCCATATAAGTACTTGTTGCGTTGGTGTTTTATCTTTGTCTAACCATAACTTGCTAATGTCTATGCCATCAATTTCATTAGCAATGCTGCTACCCGTGATACGTGCTAATGTGGGTAAAATATCCATAGTGCTAATAACATTATCTACAACTTGCTGGGATTTTATTTTCCCGGGCCATGCAACCAACATTGGCACGCGAATACCACCTTCATCTAAAGTATATTTGCCGCCGCGTAATGGCCCATTATTAGCGTAAATTGGGGTAGAGCCGCCATTGTCACTAACAAATATAATTAATGTATCATCTTCAATACCTTGTTTTTTTAAAGTATCGAGTAATTTACCAATTTCTTGATCCATATAATTTAACTGGGCAAGATAATAAGGGCGACCTTCAGGGTTATTAGGATATCGGCCTTTTTGATACCATTGGTAATAACTTTCTTTTTCTGGTTGCCAGTCTGCCATGCCCGTTAAGCCATGATCGGCTAAATACTGCTTGGGTAATTGATGAGTAAAATTATGAACGGCATTAAAAGCTAATTGTAAGTAGAACTTTTTATGTTTATTTTTTTTAATAAATGTTTGTGCTTGCTCGCCAAATATTTCTGTACTGATGCCTTGAGCAGTGACCTTGTCATTATTTTGCCACATTGAATCCATTCTCAAGCTTTGTCCTGTCTTACGGTTATATTTTACTTTTTCTGCCAAATGCTGTTGTTGTTTTTTATCATCATGAATTAAAAAATGTTTACGTCCACCAGCAAAGCCATAAAAACTATCGAAACCGTGATTCAAAGGAAAATCACGAGAGGTGTTTTCATTAGAACTATAATGATATTTTCCAATGTAACCCGTGGTATAGCCCACTTTTTTTAGTATTTCTGGAATGGTTGAGGCGTTTTTAGACATTTCATTTAAACCAAAAAAGTAACCACCTTGACGCTGTGGGTAGCTACCAGTGACAAGCCCCATTCTAGATGTGTTACATACAGGAGAAGTGACATAAGATTGAGTAAAACGAATACCTGAATTTGCTAAACGATCAATATTCGGCGTTACTACATCGCCAGCCAGTTTAGTAGCACTTAAATCCGCGTAACCCATATCATCAGCGATGATCATAATTATGTTTGGCGAATCCACCTTTGCTTGGGGTAACTCATTTGCCTTGTAGCTGTTTTTTTCTGAATTACAGCCCAGTAAAAAAATAGAACACACTGATAATAAAGCAGTTTTAAATAATTTCTTCTTAAACATCCACATCTCCTTAATATTGCTATATCTGCACAAAGCTGCACAGAATAATGTGATACTCATCTAACTCTACTTTATATTTCACTAGCTAACAATAGGTTTTGTAACTACGGAGGTCTTTCGTATTCTTTTGATTTGTTGTTTTTAATGTTTTCTAATAATTCTTTGTGATTGATTGAAAGCTTTGTCGTTAATGGTGCTTAATAAGATAAATTGGATGTAATGTGGTGGAAGTGATGAATAATTATGCCAAAGAGGAATATATTAAGTTTTTATCATAATTTCATAAGTTTCGATGAAAGCATAGTAGGGCAGGGTAATAATTTTATGTCAGCGATGGGCTAAGCGAGTATTAGCTTTGTTACTTTAGTGTCAGCAACAATTGGAATATCTCATGTACTACTTGAAAATATGAGTTTTTTATTACAAATAAACTTTTATATAGCCTTAAACTATGACTGAGTATATTACATAACAATCAATTAATGCCTTCAGTATCTTTTGTTTTATTTTGTTTTTTTATGTTTTTTTAGAAGGGTATGTCTGTTTTCTTGTTGTTTTTTAACGTTATTTTAACTTTTTTTCTTTTTGCTTTGGCTGTTTAGTTTAACTTGTTTTAAAAACAGTTTGAAAGCTTTTGAAAGTTAAGTTATACTTTTTGCAGTTTAGAAATATAAAAAAGAAAGGTGGAGTGAGTTATGAAAGAAATTCAAGCCGTTATTGAAGCGAACAGAAGCGGTGAAGCTAAAGGAATATATGCTATATGTTCTGCTCACCCCTTAGTTATTGAAGCTGCAATTGAGCAAGCCAAACAAGATAATACGCTTGTTTTAATTGAAGCTACTGCTAACCAAGTAAACCAATTTGGTGGTTATACCGGCATGTTACCAGCTGATTTTTTAGAGTTTATTGGTAAAATTGCTGACAAACTTGATTACCCAAGAAATAAGATAATTTCAGGCGGAGATCATTTAGGTCCGGTCTGTTGGGTTGATGAACCGGCTGAGCAGGCCATGGTTAAAGCATGTGAGTTAATCAAAACCTATGTGGCTGCAGGATTCAAAAAAATACATTTAGATACCAGTATGGCATGCGCAGATGATCCAACATCTATGCCTGATGAATTAGTTGCGGAACGTGCTGCAGAGCTTTGTTTAGTTGCTGAACAAACGGCTATTGCCACGTTTGGTCAATCAGACCTTGTATATGTTGTTGGCACAGAAGTACCACCACCAGGTGGTGCGAGTGAAGAAATAGAAGATTTAGAATTAACGCCAGTCAGTCGAGTTAAGCAAACGTTAAAGCTACATAAAGAATCTTTTGATAAGCGTGGGTTAACTTCTGCGTGGCAACGTGTTGTTGGCTTGGTTGTTCAGCCTGGTGTTGAGTTTGATCATACCAGTATCATTGATTATAAATTAGAAAAAGCTGCAGATTTAAAAGCTGCAATAAAGTTATTACCAAATATTGCTTTTGAAGCTCACTCTACCGATTATCAAAATGAGCAAGCTTATATCGATTTGGTAAAAGACCATTTTGCTATTTTAAAAGTAGGGCCTCAGTTAACGTTAGCTTTGCGTGAAGCTTTGTTCGCTCTAAGTTATATTGAAGAAGAACTTATCCCTGTTGAAAAACGTTCTTTTTTGCGTGATGTTTGTGAGCAAGAAATGCTTGAAGCACCTAAAAATTGGCAACGTTTCTATCCAGTTCCAGCCAGTAAAGGAACTTTGTATCGTCGTTATAGTTATAGCGACCGAATTCGTTATTACTGGAATCAGCCTCGCATTGAGCAAGCGGTTGAATGTATGTTTAATAATTTAAACGACGTTGGAATTCCATTGCCATTAATTAGCCAGTTTTTACCTGAGCAATATCGTGATATTCGTAATAATCAGTTAGGTGTTACCGCACAAGAATTAGTTAAAGCGAAAATTAAACAAGTTACCCAAGTATATGCACAAGCCTGCTGGAAGCAGCAATAGTGTAAACTAAGTATTAACAAAGGATTTATTTATGTCAGAATTATTAACCTATAGTGAAGAGTTTTTAAAATCGAATAATGGCTATTGGACTGCAAAGGAAATTTGTCAACAACCTCGTATTTGGCGTGAAGCGGGCAACAACGTTGACGTTAAGCGTGCAGAAATTAATGATTGGTTAGCTCCAGTTTTAGCTAAAGAGAATTTGAGAATAATCTTAACTGGCGCGGGTACTTCAGCCTATGTTGGAGAATCAATAGCACCACACTTAAGTGCTCAGCTTGGCAGACAAGTTGAAGCCATCAGTACCACTAATATTGTTAGTAATCCAAATCAATATTTATTAAAAGATAAACCTACATTAGTCGTGTCGTATGGCCGTTCGGGTAATAGTCCTGAGAGTGTTGCTGCAGTGAAGTTAGTAGACCAAGTGGTTGATGATAGTTATCACCTAGTGTTGACCTGTAACCCTGAAGGACATTTGGCAACCAATGCGCAAGCACAAGACAATTCATACTCATTATTGATGCCAGAAGGTACACTAGATCAAAGTTTTGCAATGACTAGCAGTTTTAGCTCTATGTTAGTAAGCACTTTATGCATTTTTTCACCTGATTCCAAACAATTAACAGCGGCAGCAGTAGCTGCAGAGAGCTTTTTTGCCAATGGTATTAATACAGTAAAAACGCAGGCTCAATTAGAAGTGCAGCGTTTAGTCTTTTTAGGTTCAGGTGGTTTGCAAGGTATTGCTAAAGAAGCAGCATTGAAAGTATTGGAATTAACTGCAGGTAAAGTTATCAGCTACTTTGAAAGTCCGCTTGGCTTTAGACATGGTCCAAAATCTTTAGTTGATGAAAGCACTGAAATAATCTTTTTCTCGTCAACTGATGGCTATACTAAGCAGTATGATCAAGACTTGTTAGCTGAACTGGCTCGAGATAAACAAGCCGCAGCTATCACAATACTAAATGGTAGCTTATTTGGTGATTTTACTAATTTAGATGATGTTTGGGCTGGTTTACCTTATATTGTTTATTGTCAGGTTTTTTCTTTCTTTAAATCGATTAATGCCAATATTACTCCTGATAATCCATGCCCTACAGGTGAAGTTAATCGAGTGGTTCAAGGCGTTACTTTATACCCATTAGAGGACAAGTAAAGGTTAATTTTATGTCAGCGATAAACAATAATACGCATATTACTTATGGGTTGGATATTGGCGGTACCAAAATTGAAATTGGTCTATTCGATAGTGAGTTGAAAGTAATCGACAGCTGGCGAATTCCAACACCAACACAAGATTATCATGAATTTCTTAATGCCATTGCTAGTCTTATTGATGAAGCCGATAAGCGCAGTGGACAACAAGGAACTATAGGTATTGGTATGCCGGGTATTTTAGATAAAAATGCTCGAGTAAAGTCAGCAAATGTTAGTTGTGCCACAGGTAAATCCCTTGTTGCCGATCTAGAAAAGCTTTTAGGGCGTAGTGTTGCTGTTGCCAATGATTGCCGTTTATTCGCTCTTTCTGAAAGCTGTGGTGGCGCAGGTGATAATAAGGCAATTGTATATGGTGCTATTATAGGCACTGGCGCTGGTGGTGGTTTGTGCCTTAATAGCCATCTGTATCAAAGCAGCAATAATATAGCCGGAGAGTACGGACATTTACCTGCATCAGGTTACCTTTTACAGAAATACAATTTACCTGCGCGTCAATGTGGCTGCGGTTTAATTGGTTGTAGTGAAGCTTATATTGCCGGGCCTGGTCTAGGCTGGTTGTATAATCATTTTGGTAGTGGTTCTAATAGCACAACTAAATTTGTCAGTGATTTACGTGATAAAGACCCTATTGCGACTAAAACATTTAATTGTTATATGGAATTCTTAGGATCTGCATTTAGTACTTTAGTATTGTCATATGATCCTGATGTTATTGTTGTTGGTGGTGGTCTATCTAAAATTGATGAAATTATTGCTGCTTTACCTCAAGCGATTAATAAGCACTTGTTTGAAGGCGTTGATTCCCCATTGATTGCTCGGGCAATTTTCGGTGACTCTAGTGGCGTAAGAGGCGCAGCCATCTTAGGAAGTCAACATGCAAATAATGTCTGATTACTATTTACATGCAGCTCAAATGTTTACAGAAACGAGCATTGTAAATGATCAATTTGTTTTAATACAAAATGGAAAGATAGCGGCTGTAACAGAGCAAGCGGAAGCTGGTATTACTGTGATTGAATTGGAAAATTTGCGCATTTTGCCGGGTTTTCTAGACTTGCATATTCATGGTCGTGAAGGTTACGATATTATGGATGCCAAGCGTGAATCAATAGAAAAAATTTCAACGTCTTTAGCAAAACATGGTGTGGTTGGCTTTTTGGGAACAACCGTTACTTCCACTTGGGATAACACCCTTGCAGCGTTTTCCGCTATTGGCGAAGCTTATCAGAATCAACCTGATGGCGCCCAAGTACTTGGCGCCTATAATGAAGGTTTGTTCTTCACTGAAGATCACAAAGGTGCCCATGATGAGAAATATTTTTTACCACTCACATTAACAAATATTGATGCTATTATTGATGCGGCTAATGGCTCATTAAAAGTAATGGCATTAGCGCCTGAGTTACCAAATTCAGATGAGATTATTCGTCACCTCGTTGCTAACGGTGTACGGCCAATGCTAGGGCACACTAATGCAGATTATCAACAAACCTGCGATGCATTACATGCTGGTGCTTGCGGTGGCGTTCATGTATTTAATGGTATGAAAGGTATTCATCATAGAGATCCTGGTACTGCTGGTGCGGTGTTATTAGATAAAGATGCCTATGTTGAAGTTATTGCTGATGGCATTCATCTTCATCCGGCGATTTTAGAGATGATATATCGTCTAAAAGGCGGTAAAAAAATGGGGCTTATTAGTGATTGTATTGTTGCTGGTGGTTTAAGTGATGGTACTTACCGCTTAGGAATGCTTGATGTACACGTCAATGGAGGCGTAGCTAGAACAGATAGTGGTTCATTAGCGGGTAGTACCTTAACACTGGAAAAAGCCATTTTGAACTTGATCAATTTAGCAAGTATCCCACCATTAGAAGCCGTGCATATGGCAAGCTTGATCCCAGCATGTTTTCTTGGCATTGATGGCAATATTGGTAGTATTGCTGTTGGTAAACGAGCTTGTTTTGCCATTGTTGATGATAAGTTCCAAGTCCAAGCCACTATCGTGGATGGCAATTTAGTATTTGTAAACCCTGACATAGCAGATAATTTCTCAGCGCTAACCTACTAAGGTACTAATTAGAAATTGAGATGTACTGCTTTATTAACATAAGGGGTACATTTTCACTTCCATTTCTCGAATACTTCATGATGCTAATGTCAGCACTGTTAACAATTCATAATCAAAGTCATTTTCTCACCAACATCAAATTTTTTACAAAACTACCGCTAACATTAAATTATTGTTAGTGCTTTCTTTTTGCTTGTTTTTTATTCAAGTGAAATGTTTGTTGAGTTTCTTAATGTCAGTGAAAGATTGTGAAGGCTTCGTTGGTTTGTTATGGTGTTGTGAGGTGACTTATTAAATAACAGTTATGAGCCAACCTAGAATAAGACCATGGATAGTAATAAATGGCTGGGGAAATACTGTGTGGGATTTATGCCAAGTAAACAAATAAGTTAGTTTTATTGGTATTAGTCGCTGCATATTCGGCTGAAAGTCAGCAGCCGCCTTTTAATAATAATTTTAAATTTAAGGGAAACAAATGAACAAGCGAATGAAAAATATAAGTTTAGCTATAGGGTTACTATTACCACTGGCTAGTAGCAATTATGCACACGCAAATATGTTGACCAATGGTGGTTTTGAAGATGGCGATAAAGGTGGCTTTGCTAGTATTACCATACCAGGCTGGACTATTGTAGGTACTAACGGTTGGCATCATGGCCGTTCAGGTGAAACTATTGGCGATAAAGCCGTTAAGCTTAAAGATAATGCGACTGAAATATTTCAAGAAGTTGCAGTAACAGCCGGCAGTAAATATGAAATTAGCGCTCAAGTTACTTCGTTTACACGTCAGGCGCTAATTGATCGTGAAGCCATTGTTAATGTTGAGTGGTTTTCCGGCTCAACTTCACTAGGCTCTGACCAAGTGGGTAGTTATGTTGCTGGAGTTGATAGTTATGATGAGTGGAAATTATTAACTAAAACTCTAACTGCACCAGAAAATGTAACTAAAGCAAGAGTCACTTTCTATGTTGATAATATTGGCCCCGTTGCAACTAAACATGCGCATATTGATGAAGTTACTATGGTTGAGGCCGAAGATAATGGTGAAGTAACCGTGGGGTATTTTGAAGATTTTGATAGATTAGGGCAGCCACTAACGATACATGGTACTTGGCGATATTTTGATGACATGTTGCCGATATATGGCTGGAATGAAATTGTGCCAGGCGATGGTTTTGCTTATTTAACCATAGATGCTAATACCGATAACGATCAAGACAGCTCATCACCATTTCAAGATATTCGTTTTACAGAAGTAGGGCCAGGTAATCGTATTGAAATGCGCGCCAAAAATCTAGCCGTTCCTGGTGTTGGTGGTTTTATTTTTACCTACCAAGAAGATGCTACCAGTTTTGATGAAATTGATATTGAAGTTGCCTATGATGATATTAAAACTGGCTCAACAAATGGTGACTGGTCAGATGCTCGCTTTAACTCTTGGGGCAATGCCAATCCTTACGGCCCTTACGAGCCAGAAGAAAGTATTAAAAATCCGGTTGTTGATGAAAATGGTAATAAAGTATCGGTGGAAGATGATCAATTCCATACCTTTACCATTGAATGGCAGCATTATGATGACATCAATGGCCGTATAGATTTTTATATTGATGGCGCTTATCAAACAACAATTACCGATGTAGTTGGTGATGATTTAAGTGAAATTATTTTAGGCTATCGCCAAATGAGCTGGACCGGTGAATTAGATTGGTCTGGTACGCGTACTATGGTTATTGATTGGTTTAGAGTAAGCCCAGTAAATGACAACTCACCTGATGCATTCATTGATCGTTATACGGTAACTGCTGGTCAAGTGTTAGAAATTTCTGCCGCACAGGGGGTACAGATAAACGATGAGCAACAAAGTGGTTTAAGCTCGCAGTTACTGTCGCAGCCTGAACACGGCACAGTAACCCTTAATAGTAATGGTTCCTTTACTTATTTGGCTGATGATGATTTCAGTGGTAACGATAGCTTTGTTTACAAAAACAGTAGCAATAAAGGTGTAAGTAATGCAGCGGTTGTGAAAATGACAGTTGCAGGAGCGGGATCAAGTACAGGAGATGCCACTATTAGTAATGGCGGTTTTGAAAATGGCATTACTCCTTGGAACTTTTATTTGTCAAGTCGAGTCAACCACGATGCCTATGAAGGTGAATACGCGGCAGAGATTCCAACTGGGGCTGATGTTTTAACGATAGTTGAAGGTTTAAAGCCTGATACAACTTATGAAGTACAAGCTAGAATTAAAACCACAGGTCAAGCTGCGCTTTATGTTAGAGACTATGGCGATATTAAGTTAAAAAGTAATGCTAGTAGTTCAACATATACCAATAAAAAAATAACCTTTACAACGGGAGCTACCAACACCACCGCAGATGTTTATGTTTATGGTAGTTCAGGTACCAGTTATGCTGATGGATTTTCAATTAATGAGTTGTAATTGAATAATAAATATAACCTTGTTTAACTAGCTCTATGAAGAGGCTGAAGGAATAGCCTTTGACATCTCTAATATATCTCTAATACATCCACCTTGTTTCATTGCTTTTCATTTTTTGTTTTCATAATCTTTTGTTGTTTTTAATGTTTTATAGCGAAGAAAATCATAACTGCTTGGTCTAGCATGAATGTTTTAATATTATCTATTCTCTAAGTTTACCTGTCATAGGCAAAGCTTGCTTATGTAAGCTAAATAAAAAAAGTGATTTTGTTTGTTTGAAATGTTGTGAAAGATTGCTTAGGTTGGTAGGATAACAACTTGTGCTTATAACAAATTTAAAAATTATGTTAACAACTATAGAAAGACGTCAAGAAATTGTTGAACAAACAAACGCGGTAGGCAAAGTAGATGTTGCTGAACTTGCAGAAAAATATCAGGTATCAACGGTTACTATTCGTAATGATTTAAATAGTTTGGATAAAAAGGGACTTGTTGTTCGTTCTCGTGGTGGTGCTGTGATGAATAGCCGCATTGCGAAAGAGCTGTCAGTTAAAGAAAAGCATTGTGAACATTTATCAGTAAAGCAAAAACTCGCTGCAGTGGCGGTAAGTTTAATTAATGATGGCGAATCAATTATTTTAGACTCGGGCACAACAACTGAAGAAATAGCAAAGCGGCTTCATGCCCATAAAAATTTGGTTGTAATGACCAATGGTCTTAATATTGCCACCGAGTTGGCTGCAACACAAGATACTGAAGTTATTATAACTGGCGGTACATTGCGCAAAAAATCTTTGTCTTTTTATGGTCGTCAAGCGGAATCAAGTTTATCAAACCTACGTTTTGATAAAGTTTTCCTCGGTGTTGATGGTATTGATGAAAAAGCAGGATTAACCACCCACTTTGAGCATGAAGCCAATCTAAATCGGATGATGTGTGACATTTCTAAAGAAGTGATTGCAGTAACTGACTCTTCTAAATTTAACCGTAATGGCTTTTATATTATTAGTTCTTTAGATGCGATTGATACGCTATTAACCGATAGCAGAATCCCACAATCTTATAAAGATTATCTAGAAGAAAAGCGCATTAATTTAATTATTGTTCCTCACCCTGACGATTAATCGTTTTATCATTCTTTTATGCAGCTAACTCACTTTTGTATTTAATTTCAGAAGGGTAGTTAGTGGTATGCCCTTTAAATAATTTGATAATGGTTAAGTTAACGCTATGAATGTTTACCTTAAATTTGTTGTGCTTTGTTTAACGTTAACTGGCGTTAGCTGTGCCCAAATTAATAATGAGCACAAGCCCGATCTATCTATCGGCATTATCGCTGATTGTCAATATCATCAACGTGAACATAGGCGTGAACGTCACTATAATTTATCAGCGGATAAACTTGCACAAGCGGTGCATGTCTTAAATGAACAATCTATCGATTGGAGTATTCATTTAGGTGATTTTATTGATAAAGAGTATCAGAGTTATCAAACCTTATTACCTATATGGCAAATGTTGAAATCTCCAGGCCATCATGTGCTTGGCAATCATGATTTTAGTGTTAAGGAAGAGCTTAAGTCAACGGTACCTGACATTTTAAACATGCCAGCACGCTATCATGACTTCAGCCAAAGTAATTGGCGTTTTGTGATCATTGATGGTAATGATTTAAGCTTATATGCTTACCCTAAAAACAGTGAACAGCATCTTGTTTCTGAACAGGCTTTTAAGAATTTTCAACAAACATTACCGGCTGAAAAAGAGTTGCATAGCTATAATGGCGCCCTAGGGAGTAAGCAAATGACTTGGTTAAAAGCGGTGCTTGATGATGCTCAAAACCTAGAACAGCAGGTAGTATTATTTTCTCACTTCCCCATCTACCCTATGAATGCCCACAACTTGTGGAATGACGCTGCTGTGGTTAAATTACTTGAGCAGTATTCCAGTGTATTTGCTTGGTTTAATGGTCACAACCATATCGGCAATTATGGTTTTAAAAATGGTATACATTACGTTACTTTTAAAGCGATGGTAAACACCACTCAAAATGCTTTTGCGACGGCAAACTTTTATCCTGATAAAATTGAAATATTCGGCCATGGACGCCAAAAAAGTATGATACTTCCTCGTGGCAAACAAATCGATATATCCAAGTAATTTTATTTTTTCTTCATAACAAAGCTTTGTAGCAAGTATAGGGTTATATTTTTAGCTACATAAAAACAATATGAAAGATGCTTATTGCTTTCATTCTCTTTCAATGTCGCTTTTTTTATGTCACAATGAGGAAACTCTTGTTTGATAAGGTGAAATAATATGGAAGCAACACTCTCAACGGCAACTAAACAAAAAACAAATCTAGTACCTATGGTTATTATCGGATGTCTTTTCTTTGTTTTTGGCTTTGTTACTTGGCTTAATGGTTCGTTAATCCCTTTCTTAAAAATAGCTTGTGAACTAGATCACATGGAAGCCTATTTTGTGACTATGGCATTTTACATTGCCTATACCGTTATGGCACTGCCAATGGCTTATGTATTAAAACGTACAGGTTATAAGAATGGCATGATGTTAGGTTTATTAGTGATGGCTATAGGTTCATTGATATTCATCCCAGCAGCAAATGAGCGCATGTACAGTATTTTTTTGTTTGGGTTATTTATGTTGGGTACTGGTTTAACAATTTTACAAACAGCAGCTAATCCTTACATAGTGTTAATAGGACCAGAAGAATCTGCCGCTGTAAGAATTAGTATCATGGGCTTATTAAATAAAGGTGCTGGGGTAATTGCTCCTATTATTTTTACTGCGTTTATTTTAGGTAATATGGGCGAGTTTGATGAAGCTCAATTAACAGCGCTAACCGATGTACAGCGCAATGTACAGTTAGATGAACTTGCTCAACGTTTAGTTGACCCTTATTTGATTATGGCAGTTACATTATTCGTACTGGCTTTTTTTATTAAATTATCACCTTTACCAACGATTAATGTTGAAGGCAAAAAGCAAAATGAAACGAGTAGTAACGAAAGTGATTCCATTCTAACGTACCCGCAATTAATATTAGGTGTAGCAACATTGTTTTTATATGTTGGCGTTGAAGTCATTGCTGGCGATACCATAGGTTTGTTTGGTCAAGAGCTGGGTGTGGAAAACTTCGGTCAGTTAACTTCTTATACTATGGTTTTCATGGTACTGGCCTACATTTTGGGGATGTTGGTTATTCCTCGAGTTATCAAACAAGAGACAGCTTTAATGCTTTCGGCAGTGTTAGGCTTATTTTTAACAATTTTGATTATTATAACGCCGGCAGAGAGTGCTGTTATTTGGCCTAGTTTGAACTTTTGGCAAGAAGTAGGTTTTTTACCTGATGTAGTTTTATATGTTGCCATGCTAGGTTTTGCTAATGCCCTTGTTTGGCCTGCTATTTGGCCAATGGCGCTAAGCGGTTTAGGTAAGCAAATTGAAACTGGCTCAGCATTATTAATTATGGGGATATCAGGTGGAGCAATACTACCATTGATTTATGGCGCTTTAACAGAAGCAACAGGTAACTCTCAAGGGGCATATATCATCATGTTGCCTTGTTATTTATTTATTTTATTTTATGCTTTAAAAGGGCATAAAATTCGTCATTGGTCTGACAAGGCTTAATAGCCGAATTCTTAATAACTGAATATAGGAAAATAGTATGACGATGAGAGCATCGCTTAACAGTTGGCAGGCTTTGGTGCAGCATGCACAAGACATTAAGCAACAGCATATGAGTGATTTATTTACAGCCGATAAAAAACGTTTTGATAAGTTTTCTATCCAGCTGCCAACAATGTTACTCGATTATTCTAAAAATTTGCTTACCCCAAATACTATGCAAAAATTAATTTCACTAGCTAAAGAGTGTGATGTTGAGTCGTGGCGCGACAAAATGTTTTCAGGTGAGCGGATTAACCGTACTGAAGATCGCGCCGTTTTACATACCGCATTACGTAATAGAGACCAGCATGCCATTATGCTTGACGGTGAAAATATTACCGGGCAAGTTGAAGCAACGTTAGAAAAAATGCGAACTTTTAGTCTTAGCATTAGAGAAGGACACTGGAAAGGCTACTCAGGCAAGCGCATTACCGATGTGGTTAATATTGGCGTTGGCGGTTCAAATTTAGGTCCTCAAATGGTTACCGAAGCGTTAAAACAATATAGTGACAATAGCTTAAATGTTCATTATGTTTCTAATGTTGATGGTACACAAATAGCAGAAGTACTAAGACCACTTAATCCTGAAAATGTGCTGTTTATTATCTCCAGCAAAACTTTTACCACCACAGAAACCATGACCAATGCGAATACCGCACGCAAATGGTTAGTCGCTTCATCTTTTGATGACAAGGCGGTGGAACATCACTTTGTTGCTGTTAGTGCCAATAAAGAAAATGCCATTGAATTTGGTATTAGCGAGCATAACATTTTTGATATGTGGGATTGGGTTGGTGGACGATTTTCCCTTTGGTCAGCTATTGGTTTGCCTATTGCACTTGATTTAGGTTTTGATAAATTTATCGAATTACTTGAAGGGGCTCAAGAGCTGGATCAACATTTTCAAGCGGCACCACTAGCTGAAAATGCACCGGTGATCTTAGCTTTATTAAGTGTTTGGAACTGCACATTTCTAGGCTCACAATCGCAAGCGATACTGCCTTACGATCAATCCCTACATATGTTATCTGCATATATGCAACAAGCTGAAATGGAAAGTAACGGAAAATCGGTTACTTGGGATGGAGTTGAAGTAGATTACCCAACGGTGCCATCTATTTGGGGAGAGCTCGGCATCAATGGTCAACATGCTTTTTATCAATACCTTCATCAAAGTAATAATGTCGTTCCAGCTGATTTTATTGGCTCTGTTGAGAGCGTAACGCCGGTGAAAGGTCATCATGAAACCTTAATGGCGAATTTTTTCGCACAGACTCAAGCACTAATGAATGGAGTAAATGAACAACAAGTTAGGGAAGATTTAAAAGCCAAAGGTCGAACCGCTGACTATATTGATAAAGTAGCGCCGCATAAAGTACATAAAGGTAACAGACCGACCAATACTATTTTAATGAAACGTATTTCACCCCGAACTCTAGGCAGTTTAATAGCACTGTATGAACATAAAATATTTGTTCAAGGCATTATTTTGCAAATTTGCTCATTTGACCAATGGGGGGTTGAGTTGGGTAAAGGCTTAGCAAACAAAATACATGAACACTTAATTAATGGAACCGATAATTCAGAACATGACAATTCAACAGCCGGATTAATCGCTTATTTTAGAAAATCCTAAAGTGATAGTCACAAATTTTGGTATAAATGCTAAGATGCTCTTTAGTCCTTTTTGTCATAACAAACCTATAATTAGGGGGTTCAGGACATGTACCTATTTCATACGAATATTGTGCGCTAATTATCTTGATTATTTCCGCTTTGCTTTCGCTGTTATCAGTACGCCTTAGTAAGGTGTCATACTTTATTTAATGCTATTGCTCAAATGTATGAAATCTGGCAAGTTTATTTTCTCAGGTTAAGGGGGGAAATTGCATTATCGAGACTAGATTGAGTTTTTTGATATTTAATACTATGGTGAATAAAAGGAGTAAAATTTAATAGTTTTCACAAAGTGTTTTCGCTCTAAAAAAAACCGCTAAATTTTAAGGAGTTGCACATGAGTTTGGATTACGGTTGGGAAAAGCTGAATATGTCAGTACATTATTTAAGTGGTTCAGAAAGTAAATCCGAACGTTTATTTAATGCAGTAACATATAGCCTAATAAATATTAAACCTGAATATGAATTACCAGAATCATTGCGAGAAGATTTTGCAATACTTATGTCAGAATTAACAGCAGTTAAAACCACTGATGATGACGAGAGTATTCGTGCTACAATTAATTCTTTTGGCGAAGTTGAATTAAGTAAAGCAATTGAAAAAATTATTAATCTTCATGATTCAGCTTATCGTTATTGCAAACCAAACTGATCTTAATAACCCTCCAAAGTATTAGGTCAATTTTGTCTTAGCACAATTGATAAATTGCCTAACAGCAATCGTGACGCGATAAAAAGCGTGTCATTTTTTCTTAGAAAAAGTCTATCAAGAATGAAATGGACATTCATATTGTTTGATTTCTCTAAAGAATAAAAGACTGAAAAACTCAGTCGTTGTGCCTTAATTCATTAGGAAAAATTATGTTAAATAAAAAACACCTTGTTGTCTGTACTCTATCTACAATTTTACTCATTGCCTGCGGCGGTGGTAGTGGCTCTTCTGATAACTCAAACGATAATCTTCCATTGCCTAGCTTCTCTTTATCGGTAAGTGATGCCCCTGTTGATGACCTTACTGAAGTCGTTGTATGTTTCAATCAAATAGAGCTTAAAGGAAGTGGTGGAGATGTTGTTTTCACTGTGGGTAATGAAAATGGAATGATTGTAGCCAATGATTTATGTTTAGATAATAGTGGTGGCGTTATTCCTAATACGGTAGGGATTGATTTAAAGCTATACACAGGCAGTGATTCCATTGCTTTAGTTGATGGTATAAGCATTGAAGCGGGCAATTATACACAATTACGGTTAATTATGAGCGATGGCTCTTACGGCACTGATGCTCAAACGAGTGAAAAAATCAGTGTTAGTGTTCCTTCAAATGAACTTAAGTTAGACGGTTTCACTGCAGCGTTGGGTGGTACTGTGGACTTCACACTAGAATTTGATCTTAATAAAGGGATGACAAATCCTGTCGGTCAAGCTGGCTATTTTCTTAAGCCACGAGGTGTTAGATTAGTTGATAATAATGAAGCAGGTCATATTGATGGAACTGTTTCGGAAACGTTATTAATTGATAATCAATGTACGCCACTTTCTGATTCATCTGTAAGTGTAGCGAGTGTTTATATGTATGAAGGCGCAGATATTGCTATAGATACCTTAGAAGATAATGGTGGAGACGAAGACGGAAGTTTACCTTATACAAGTACCGCAGTTACTTTTGATAGCGAACAAACGAGCTATAACTTTGAGATTGGCTTTATTAAAGCGGGTGATTATACCGTTGCGTTAAGTTGTGACACAGAAGATAACCCTGAAGTTGACGAAGATATAAGCTTTATCATTTCACAAAATGTTACTGTGATTGCAGGAAACACTGCCGTTAAAGTTGATTTTTAACGTAATAATGTATTAATTGATGCTCTTGTTTTGTTACGAGAGCATCTTTCTTTAAAATTATCTATTTAAAACTTGTCAACAAAAACATTAGCTTATATATATTTACTCAACAGACCGCTTATGCATGTTTTATGTTTAAAATAATATTGTTTCTGAGTCATATCAATGAATAAAAACACCTTTTTTGAGTTAGCCCTCTTTGATCCTGATAATACTGTTATTGCTTTGCTTGATAAGCACAATATAGAGTTTCGAAAGATACCTGTAACACGAAAGTTTGTGGTTGCTATGGACGAAACCATTGAAGTCGTCAGTCATGATAATAGTGAAGTCCTGATTGAAAATCTCGTATTGTTATTCATGGAATGGCTTAAAGAAAAGCAATACCGGAAATTGCAGGTTCAGTTAGTAGACGGAAGTATTGTATATATTGAAGAATACGATATTGAAGGAGTTACCAACATACTTAAAAATTCGTTGAAAATTACTGCATTTGATCCGGAATATAATATCCGAATACTCAATAAATAGGTATATCACGCTAAGTATTGGCTATGAGGGTATTAAATATAACCAGTCAGCCAATGGCTGCCTAACAAACGTTGGTCTGAACCTCCGTAAACTGCCGTAAAAAGACTACGTCATCATACTCTGGCTAGTTACGGAGGTATTAAATTTCTATTTACTTGATTGAAACACCGGCGATGTAAGGGTGTAACATCACTACGACAATTAACATAACAATACTAATTGCTAAACCTCTTAATTCTAACTTAATCGAAGGTATTGCCGGTTTGTTCCAAACTTTCTCGCGCTTATTGATCAAAATTATTTCTAGTATTGCCCAAACTCCCATGGTTGAAAATAAAACAACCGAGCGACTATCACCATTTAACATCAAATGTGCGCTTGCCCAAACGATGATACTGGTTAATTGTGGATGCCTAATAATGCGTTTAATGCGTGTTTGGTATTTTGCAGCACCAAACAAAATGAAGGCAAATACCATCATTAACATAGCAATATGTTTAGTAAAAGCGGGTAAGCTATATAAATACTCTGGTGTAGAACTACGCCAGCCAAAAACAATTAATCCTAATGATGTAATAATAATAATGGCAAATGAAGCCATATAGCCTTTTTCACCTAATGCTGCCTGCCACTTCAATTTTAGTGGTTGAGCAAGTGATGGTATAAAGTGCACGATCGACCAAATCGCTAATCCTAAAATCAACATTTCCATAATTCTTCCTTACGTTTTATTTTTATTATGTTAATTGATTATCATTACACATTACTTTGATCATTACACATGACTTACATCATTCAAGTTAATTATTTTGATGCTCGGTATTCTTTAATCATCTGATCGATTAAATCATCACAACTTGGAATGTCTTCAATACCACCTGCGCCATGGCCAGCTGACCAAACATCTTGCCATGCTTTTGATGAATCGCTACCGGATGGCGTTAGTTTCGAGCCAAAATTAATATCACCTGGGTTTAATAATGCTTTCATATCGTAACCAGAATTTTCTAAACTTTGCTTAATAAAGTTTGATGGAACACCGGTAACTGCAGGAGTATGAATAATATCGGTTGATTTAGAGTCAACAATTAAGTCTTTATGTCCTTGAGGGGCTCTACTTTCAAGGGTATTAATAAAACGGGTGCCTACATAAGCTAAGTCGGCTCCCATTAATTGTGCAGCTCGTACTTGATTGCCTTTATTAATACAGCCACCGAGTAAAATGGTTTTTGACCAAAAAGAACGAATATCTTCAATTAATGCAAAGGGGTTGATTGTGCCTGCATGGCCGCCAGCACCGCCGCCTACTGCAATTAAACCATCTACACCCGCTTGTGCGGCTTTCTCGCCATGCCGTTTTGTTGTTACATCATGAAAAACGATACCGCCATAGTGATGAACTTCATCAACCACATCTTTTAGTGCGCCGAGAGCGGTAATAACTAAAGGCACTTTATATTTAATACAAAGTGCTAAGTCAGCTTGTAATCTGGGGTTTGAGTCATGAACAATTAAGTTAACACCAAAAGGTGCTGCTTTCTTTCCTGTTTCATATTCAAACTTATTAAGCGCGTTGGTGATCTCTATTAACCATTTTTCGAAACCCTCACTGGTTCTTTGGTTGAGCGCAGGAAAAGTACCAACGATCCCTTTTTTACAACCGCTGATCACTAGCTCGGGGCCAGAAACTAAAAACATAGGAGCCATTACGACAGGGATAGAGAGTCGTTCTTGCCATTGCTTGGGTAACATAAATATACTTCCTGAATTATTTTAACTTAGTCGATTTAACTTAGTCGATTTACTTTAACTAGACTGCTGTAATTGCACTAATAGTTGGCGGGCCTTTACTTGATTCCCGGTTGTTGTTAATACTTTTTCAACACGGCCATCAACACTCGCTTTAAGCAAGTGTTCCATTTTCATTGCTTCGATAATGGCGATTACATCACCACAAACCACTTGCTCACCTTCTTTGACAAGCACATCAACTACCACGCCATCCATTGAAGCGAGAACTTGCTCTGACCCGGCTTGCTCTGCTTTATTTGACGATAATGAACGATCAATAAACTGTAGATTACCCGCGACATTACTGAGCCAAAGCGAAGGAGATGCAGGGTTATTATCAAAAGCGAAGCTGCGTGTTTTAATGACACCTTGATATAAATAGCGGATTTTCTTTACTGTTAACTCAATTATTTCTAATTGTTCAGTGACAGGAGTTGAAGTAGTTTTACCTAATGCATCAGCGTTTTGCCCTTGGTTTAATGACGATACTTGTAATATTTTCTGTGCTTTATTTTCTGTACTTTCTTTATTAAGTGGCTGACTAATGACTAACTTTTTTGCTTCAACATCAGTTGACTGCTCACAGCTTAAAGTAATTAGCTGCTGACCAAGAAATGACGTGTGCAATGATTGAAGCTGTTGTTGAATGCTTTGTTGAGAGTTTACCTCAGTACTAGTACTTTCTTTTGACTTGAACAATACCGCAGCTAATAGCCAATCTTCTGAGGTTATCTCTTGCGCTGTTAAGCTTTTATTATTGCTGAAGCTATCAGCAATAAAGTTGGTTGTAGCATTGCCTTGAATAAAGTCTTGATCGCAAAGCAGTTCATTTAAAAAGGCGCGATTGTCACGCACACCCAGTAGTTGAGAGTCTTGCACTAAACGCACTAAACGACGACGAGCTTGTTCTCTGTTGTCACCGTAGGCAATTAACTTGGCGAGCATAGGATCATAAAACGGTGATATGGTTTGCCCTTGCTTTATACCTGAATCGACTCGTACACCTGCAATAGACTGAGTTTGAAGTGAAAGATCATCAGTATTGGTTAAAGCGGGTTGCCATAAATGAATTTTTCCGGTTTGTGGCATAAAATTGTTGGCGGGATCTTCTGCATATAAACGAACTTCCATTGCATGACCCGTTATACAGACATCTTGCTGTTTTACTGACAACGGTTCGCCGTTTGCCACGTTTAACTGTAGTTCAACTAAATCAAGGCCTGTCACTAATTCTGTGACCGGGTGCTCAACTTGCAAACGCGTATTCATTTCTAAAAAGTAAAAATTACTTATCGCATTTGTCTCATCATTGTTATCGTCATACAAAAACTCAACAGTACCCGCGCCAACATAATCACAAGTTTGTGCAGCAAGAATAGCCGCATCACCCATTAGTTTTCTTGAAGCGTCGCTCAGCACCATTGAGGGTGCTTCTTCAATCACTTTTTGATGACGACGTTGCACTGAGCAATCACGTTCTGCTAGATGAATTACATTACCAAAAGAGTCAGCGAAGATTTGTATTTCAATATGACGAGCATTAGAGATTGCTTTCTCGATGATTAATTCACCGCTGCCAAATGCATTTTGCGCTTCAGAGCGAGCCGTCTTTATTGCGGCTTTTAAATCATGTTCGCATTCAACCAAGCGCATGCCACGGCCACCACCGCCTTTTGCTGCTTTAACCATTAAAGGAAAACCAATACTCAGTGCTTGTGTTAACAGTGCTTCATCACTTTGGTCGTTGCCTTCATAACCAGGAATACACGGAACACCTGCCGCTAACATTGCTATTTTGGCTTGGCGTTTACATCCCATCAACTCAATGGCTTCAACACTAGGACCAATAAAGCAGATGTTGTTGTCTAGACATGATTGAGCAAAGTCGGCATTTTCAGATAAAAAGCCATAACCCGGATGAATCGCATTTGCACCAGAGGCTTTTGCAGCAGTAATCAGCTTATCTATAACAAGATAGCTTTCTCCAACATTAGATGCGCCAATGCATACCGCTTCGTCAGCTAAGGTTACATGAGGCGCACATTTATCGGCTTCGGAAAACACGGCAACCGTTCTAAAACCAAGATCTTTCGCACTGCGGATGATCCTTACGGCGATTTCACCACGGTTAGCAATTAATATTTTATCAAACATTTTGTGACCTTTATTTGCACTTAACTTTACTTATATGAATTGTTGTATGTGAATCTATTTAGCAGCTTGCTGAACCCAATTGGCAGGGCGCTTTTGTATAAAAGCCTTAGCGCCTTCACTACCTTCACTGGCAACTGCTTTAGCAAAGCTGATTGCCGCGTTATCAAGTAATTCTGTCATAGGGATGTTTGCAACATCATGCAATAACGCTTTGGTAACTCTATTCGCATCAGGAGCACATTTTAGTGCGAGTTTGATAGTCTGATTAAGCTGCTCTGTCAAATCAACGTCTTCTTTAGCTAATTGATGCACTAAACCCAGTGCCAACGCTTGGTCTGCATCAATTCTTACTCCTAGTAATGCCATGCGGCGAGTGGCAGTTAAGCCAATACGCTGCACAACAAATGGAGCTATTTGCGCCGGAATAATACCTAAAGATGTTTCAGGTAAAGCAAATTTTGCTGACGTTTGCGCAATGGCAACGTCGCTAATACAAGCTAAACCAAAACCACCGCCTAATACGGCGCCTTGTAACAGGCAGACAACAACGACAGGCAAGGTATTGGCCTTTTCAATCATTAAACCAAAAGTACGATTTAGCTCAATTAGGGCATTTTTATCGCCTTTGGCTGATTGCATATCTTTGATGTCGCCACCAGCACAAAAATTACCATTAGCACCTTGTAGCACTAGTACTCGATACTGCTTTGCTTCAACTTCAGTAATTACATGCATGAGTTCATTAACCATTTGCAAGTTCATCGCGTTAGCGACACTCGGGCGATTTAGGGTTACTGTTAGCACTGGAAACTCATCTTCAACAATTAAGGTTGAAAAATTGTTATTAACTAATGTCATTTGTTTTACCTTAGCCACGAATAGCTTTTTCTTGTTGCATGTATTTGCTGATGATGCCAAGCATAATTTCATCGGCACCACCGCCAATTGAACCTAAGCGGTTGTCACGATATAAGCGACTGACAATGTTGTCCCACATAAAGCCCATGCCTCCCCAATATTGTAAACATGCATCAGAAACTTCACGGGCTAAACGGCCTGATTTTAGTTTTGCCATTGATGCAAGTTTAGTAACATCAGCCCCGTTGATGTAACCATCACATGCTTGATAGGTTAGGGCGCGTAGTGCTTCTACTTCTGACTGTAATTCAGCTAATCTAAATTGAATAACCTGATTGGCAATTAGAGGTTTACCAAACGCTTTACGGTCGAAAACATAGTCATAAGTGTCATTGATACAAATTTCCATGCCTTTTAAAGACATGGCTGAAATATACAAACGTTCTTCTTGAAATTGCTGCATTTGCATAATAAAGCCAGCACCTTCTTCCCCAATGAGGTTTTTTTGTGGGACACGAACATTATCAAAAAATATTTGCGCGGTATCAGAAGATCTCATACCTAACTTGTCTAACTTTTCAGAAAAACTAATACCAGCTAAATCTGTTGGCACAACAATTAATGATTTATTTTTATGAGGATGGTCATCTGAGGTATTGGCAAGCAAACATATAAAATCAGCTTGAGTAGCATTGGTGATCCACATTTTACTGCCATTAATAATGTAGTCATTTCCGTCTTTTGTTGCGGTAGTCGTTAAACCTGCTACATCTGAGCCAGCACCTACTTCACTCACTCCGATACAAGCCACTAAATCGCCAGCGATAGCCGGAGCAAGGTAGGTCTCTCTTACATAATCACTGCCAAAACGCGCTAATGCGGGAGTTGCCATATTGGTTTGTACGCCAATTGCCATAGGAATACCGCCACAGCGGATAGTGCCAAAAGCTTCTGCTGCTACCATTTCATAACTGTAATCAAGCCCCATACCGCCATTTTCAACGGGCTTGCTGATGCCTAATAGCCCTAAATCGCCCATTTTTTTAAATAAGGTTTTTGCTGGAAATGGTCCCGATTGCTCCCATTGATCAACATAAGGGTTAATTTCTTTTTCAACAAAGTTAGTAATCGTTCTTTGTAGTTCTAAATGTTCAGGGGTTAAAATCATCTTCGACTCCGAAATGGCTTTTTAAATTAATTTGAAGCTATCAATAGTTTAAAGCAGTTTTTCATAGCTAAAAGCGAGCAACACCAAAGTTACTGCTGTTTAATGTTCTGTGTTTTTCTTGCCAACAAATATCTAATAAATTCGCCAGTAAAGGACGTGTGTCTCTAGGGTCAATTAAACCATCGTCCCATAGCCTTGCGGTACCAAAAATTGACGTTGAACCTGCATTAAGTTTCACTGCTGTCATTTTTTCCATTTGAGCTAATTTAGCTTCATCAATAGGTTGACCTAATTTACGCATTTTTTCTTCTGTGACAATGCGTAATACCTTGCCAGCTTGTTCACCACCCATTACGGCGGTTTTACTGTTTGGCCAAGCAAAAATAAATCTAGGATCTAAACCACGACCACACATGGCATAATTACCAGCACCATAAGAGCCACCAATTAATATTGATATTTTTGTAACGCTAGCATTGGCCACTGCTTGAATAAGCTTTGAGCCATGTTTGATAATGCCATTTCTTTCCGAATCAGTGCCGACCATGAAACCTGTGGTGTTATGTAAAAATAATAGGCTACGTTGGCCTTGTTCACATAACTGAATAAACTGTGCCGCCTTATTCGCGCCATTAGCGGTTATCGGCCCATTGTTGCCAATAATGCCAACACTATGACCGTCTATAAAAGCAAACCCGCAAACGGTTTGACTATCAAACTCAGGTTTGAAATCTTGAAAATCTGAGCTATCAACCAAACGTGCTATAACTTCTCTAACGTCATAGGCTTTTTTACTCTCACTTGGAATTAAGCCCAGTAATTCTTCACTACGATATAAAGGCTCAAGGGTTGCTTTTTTAGCGGGCAAGGTTAGCTGTTCATTCCATGGCAGAGAATGTATTACTTCTCGCGCGATACGAATAGCATCAGCATCGTCTTGGGCTAAATAGTCTGCAGTTCCGGCTTCATAGACATGTAAATCTGCCCCACCGAGTTCTTCGTCGGTAGCTATTTCACCTGTTGCCGCTTTTAATAACGGAGGGCCAGCAAGAAACATTTTAGTTTTACCTTTTACGGCAATGATATAATCAGATAAACCCGGTTGGTAAGCACCACCTGCAGTAGCATTTCCATGAACAACGGTTACTTGCGGAATGCCTTGTGCAGACAAACGTGCTTGATTAGCAAAAGCTCGTGCGCCTTGAACAAATATATCGGTAGCATAATTTAAATTTGCTCCACCACTTTCAGCCAAAGTCACTAAGGGTAATTTATTTTCTTTTGCTATTTGTTGCAATCTCAGTGTTTTTTCTAATCCCGTTGGCGAGATAGTTCCGCCCTTAATTGCGCTGTTATTAATTTGAACAATACATCGAATGCCAGCAACGAAACCAATGCCAGCAATAATACCGCCACCTGATTCACTACCATCTTTGTCATCATGCATTTTATATCCTGCTAATGAACATAATTCGATAAAGCTAGAGTCAGCATCAAGTAATAAGCTTAGACGTTCGCGGGGTAATAATTTGCCTCTTTGATGAAATTTGCTTTGGGCAAGTTGTGCTTTTTCCAAGGCTATTTTTTCAATTTCTCTAAATTGCGTAATACTAGTCAGCATCGCTTGACGATTGTGGGAAAAGCTTTCGCTGCTGGTATCAACTTCAGAATGAATTACTGACATGAGTTATTCTCTATACTGTTTTGTTCATGGAATAAGTTTTCTTGGAATATGCTTTTACTGATCGCGATTGGCATATCTAATAATTGCTGAGCAATTGCTTTTCCTTGCGGATCAATGCGCAAACTTGCCATACCGCCACCGCCTAGGCTATTTTCGATTAGTATATTCAGGGCTTGAATGCCCGGCAGTTGATAACAATGAATTTTGCTATCAACAGACAACATATGATCAAAATATTGGCTAATATTTTTTGGTGTTAATGCAGCTTCGATATAAGGTAAAAATGCTTCTTGGCGTGCGATTACCCCTATATTGCAGTGGTCACCTTTGTCACCACTTCTGGCTAAGGCTAATTCAATTAAAGGGACAGTTGTCGATGTTTCATCTGTTAGGGGAGCTAATAGTGAAACTTGTTCACTGTTGGTGGTACTGTTTTGAATCGAGTCAAAATTAATATCAACGCTTTGTTTTACGTTGTTATCATCAATTAATAATTGATAACTGACATCGACTTCAGATTTTTCTAATAAAAATGAAAATAGACATATTCGTGGGGCTGGCTTAGGTCTGCCACCCACAAGCCCTGTAATACCAGGTGCCATTGCAGTCGCTGCTTGGGCAATTTCAAGACCAAATAAGTTCAATGCGCGGCGATCTTCGTGCATAACCGAAATTTTAACGACAACCTCACGGCTATTTAAAGCCTGACTATTTTTACCATAAGTACTTTCGCTACCTAAAATTTCGATATTAACATTATTAAAACTGGCAATATTTCTAGTTTTATATATATTATTTACCCGCTCAATAATGGCATTTGCCACCACTTGACCCTTTTCTGCTGCTTCTCGACCACCAATCATAAATGTGGCGGTTGTTCGGTAACCGTCTAAATAGGTAGCACTAACTTTATAGAAAGGTGAGGGGGGAAGGCCTGTTGCGCCGTTCACTAATACTTCATCTTTACCAATTTGCTCAAGTTTAATTTGAGTGAAGTTACAAATTACGTCGGGCAATAGATAGGCGCTGGGATCACCAATTTCATATAACACTTGTTCGCCAACGGTATGACAACTAACCAAACCGCCGGTTTGGGCAACTTTACTTACCACAAAACTACCATCAGCCCTACATTCAACAATAGGAAATCCCATATTGGCGTAACCAGATTTAACTAAATGCCAATCGGTAAAGTTACCACCAGTACATTGAGTACCACATTCAATTATGTGACCCGCTAAAGAAGCTTGTGCCAATAAATCATAATCTTGCCATGACCAAGAAAATTCATGTACTAATGGCCCAACGATTACCGCACTATCGACCACACGGCCTGTGATAACAATATCAGCGCCGTCATCAAATGCTTCGGTGATTGCCTTTGCACCTAAATAGGCATTAATGCTAGTCATTGTTTTTGGCAATGATTGGCCACTAAACATTTCTTGTTTATCTTGTTCAATAAACTCTTGTTGACGTGAGGTTAAATTATCTCCTTCAACAACGGCTACTTTTAGCGATAAGCCAAGATCTTGAATAAGTGTTTGCATCGATTTTGCACAAGCATAAGCATTAATACCACCAGCATTGCTGCATACCTTAATACCTTGTTGACTGATAGAAGATAGCAATGGTTTTAATGTACTAATAAAGTCAGGAGCAAAACCTGCATCAGGATTTTTTAATTGAGCACCTGCCATAATAGACATTGTCATTTCAGCTAGGTAATCAAAGACAAGGTAGTCTAAATTACCTTGTTCAACTAACTGCTTTGCTGCATAGCCAGTATCTCCCCAAAAGGCAGAGGCACAGCCTACTCGTATTGTTTTATCTGCAGATGTCATGGTTCGCCCTGAATAAAAATGTATGTATTAATCAAACTTAAAACAACAATACCAAGCAAGCGCTTGGTTTGCAATAGTGATTCTGTTAAGATTTATCAACGATAGTATTTTTCTTACACTATTGAAGCTTTAAAAAGTAACGTCGCTATTTAATGATATTAAATTGTTATTATTAGTCATTATGAAATAGTTTCGTTATAAGTATAGTTGTCGAAAAATTATAAGTTTTGTAATTTGTATTAGTTGTATATTAGTTATTTATTAGAGATGAGGTGTAATTATGGAAGCAAGTTTTTGGCATGGTAAAAGAGCACCAGGCGTACCGGATGAATTAGACTTTAATGAATATGAATCAGTCATTGAAGTTATTGAAAATTCATTTGTTTTATATGCAGATCGTCCAGCATTTACTAGTTTAGGATGTACGCTAACTTACCAAGAGATCAATGACTACAGTGCAGCTTTCGCTCATTATTTGCAAAATGAAACGTCTTTAAAACCAGGTGATGCGATTGCAATACAAATGCTTAACACCTTGCAATACCCAATAGCTGTTTATGGTGCTTTGCGTGCAGGGCTTCGTATTGTAAATACCAACCCTTTATACACCGAACGTGAAATGATCCATCAGTTTAATGACTCTGGTGTCAAAGCTTTGCTGTGTATGGATATCTTTGCCAAGTCAGTAGAAAATATTAAGTCGCAAATAAATTTAGAATTAATAATTACCACTAGCCTTGCTGACATGGTGCCGGGATTTAAGCGTGTAGTAATAAATACAGCCATTAAGCACATTAAAAAAATGGTTCCTAAATATAATTTACCTGAAGCAAAAAAATTACGACAAATACTCAAGCAAAATTTAGGTAAAGGATTTAGTAAAACACATCTAGCAAAAGCCGATGACACCATTGTTTTACAATATACTGGCGGCACAACAGGTGTAGCTAAAAGCGCTGAACTGACCAATGCGAGCCTTCTTGCCAATATGCTGCAGGCAGGATCTGCAATGGTTCAACAAGACAAAGATGGAAACTCTGTATTAGGGAGTGAACAATCAATTATGGTTGCGCCATTGCCGCTTTATCATATTTACTCGTTTGCTGTACATTTAATGGTGTTTTTTCGAATGGGTGAGCATAGTGTTTTAATTGCCAATCCTAGAGATACAGAAACGTTTATTAAAGCAATGAAGCCATTTAAAATTAGTGGGCTTATAGGGTTAAATACCTTGTTTGTTTCACTAATGGAGAGCCCTCAATTTAAAAATTTAGACTTTAGTAATATGGTTCTAACTATCTCGGGCGGCACCGCACTATTTGAAGACACTGCAAAGCGCTGGAAGGAAATTACTGGTGTTGGTATTTCTGAAGTGTATGGTTTAACAGAATGCTCACCAGCGGTTAGCATGAACCCATTGAATGGTTTAGAGCGGGTAGGTACGGTTGGTTATCCGTTACCGGGAACTGCTTTAAAGTGTATTGATGAAAATGGCGCTGAGGTAGCAGTAGGGGAGCGTGGCGAACTTTGTGTTAAAGGGCCACAAGTAATGAAAGGATATTGGAACCGCCCTGAAGCGACAAAAGAATCATTTACTGAGGATGGTCAATGGCTACTGACCGGTGATGTTGCGATTATTGAAGAAAATGGTTATGTAAGTATTGTTGATCGCATTAAAGATATGATTATTGTTTCTGGCTTTAATGTATTTCCGAATGAAATTGAAGATGTGGTCTCTAGTCATCCGTGTGTTGTAAATTGCGCTGCTATTGGCGTTCCGCATGAAAAATGTGGTGAGGCAGTTAAGCTATTCATTGTACTTAATAACGGCTCTGTATTAAGCAATGATGAAGTAATAGAGTTTTGTAGAGAGCAATTGACGGCTTACAAAATTCCAAGACATGTCGAGTTTAGAGACGAATTGCCAATGACACCTGTTGGGAAAATTCTCCGTAGAGAATTAAAAGAACAAGAATTAAAAGTAAATTGATATGAGAAGTGTTTTGTTTTGAATTTACCCGCGATAAATGTGGCTATGGTTGGTGATAATTTTGAATAGGATATTAAACCTGAAATTACCGTTGGTATTTATTTTCATAGGTGACATCTACTTCAACCACTAGCATATTAGTCATTTTCCTAGTTTTTCACTTAACTAGGAAATTCGACTAAGCTTAAGTTATTTTAAAACTGTGGCACAAGTTGACTTTTATTGGGGCAAACTGATGAATAGAAGTTCTTTAATTTTTACGTTTGGTGGCTTGATGTTGTTATCACTATTAAGCCTGAGTTCATTCGCTTTCGAAATGACCGTTTTCCGTAATGTTCAAGTCTTTGATGGTGATCAGTTATTGCCAAAGGCGACTGTTGTAGAAGTTGATGGAAAAGTCCATTCAGTAACTAAGAAGTTTGTCAAAAAGTCTTTTTTTGGCAAAAGTGACGGTTACCATAATTAATTGGCTTGGAATTTCGTTATTTAGCTTGAAAGGCTAACAAAGTGCTGTGACGTAATGAACTGAAAAGCTTAATGTCTTCTTAGAGCGAGCAGCGGACTGTTGCAAATGTATGGCGATCAATATGACATTATAGATCTAGGGTGATTTTCTTGACTAAGGATACTTCTTAGTTAAGAATAGATTTATATGGCAAGAACAACTTCTAAGGATAGATATGCCTCATTTTTGCTCTTATTTGCTTATTTTTTTAATCGTACTAACTGCTTGCGACGATGATATATCTGATGTTGAAATCAGTATCCCTCCACCACCAGAAGCACTTCCTGTTCCAAATCAAGAACCTTTTATTGTTTTTTTTATCAAAAACAAAAAAGTGGGACCAAATACAAAAGTAGAGTTATATTCTGAATCAACTGATATAGATGGTGACATAATCGGTGAGCATTGGGTTCAGCTTTCGGGGCCCAAGGTCGATTTATTTATGCAGGATTCTGATTCTCCTTATTTTATTAGTCCTGTCTTGACGCAGGCCGAAATACTAGTCTTTGAGTACACAGCCATTGATAATAAAGGAAGTAACGTTAAAGAGCTTGTTGATGTACTAATTGAACCAACATATGTATCACCTGTTGCTACTGCATTTACTTCAATACCAAGTGGCTATGTAGGGCAAATTATTGACTTAATTGGCATAAATTCAGAAGGCGATATAGTTAATTATTTATGGGAACAAATTGAAGGTCCAGAGGTAATAATCTCAGATCCTACGGCATCATTAACTACTTTTATTGTTCCTGAACTTGAAGGGGAAATAAACTTTTCTTTTAGGTTATCTGTAAGCTCTTCGAGAGATGAAATTAATAGCGTAGAAGTTGATTTTTTAGCGTTAAAATTTTCTATGGGAAAGCTGAACGATACGGGATTATCTCAGTGTGGTGGCTTCAATGAAGGGTTGTTTCCATGTCCGTTAGAGGATTATTTAGGGCAGGATGGTGAATATGGTAGAGATGCTTTAGCAATAAAGGGGGAATTAAACAAAGTTGGCTCAGGAAGAGTAGGGTTTGATTTTACTAAGGTGGGGAATAATGGTGAGTTGTTGCCTCCTGCTGCTTCGGTTTGGAGCTGTGTACTGGATAATACTACGGGTCTTCTATGGGAAGTTAAGACGGACGATGGTTCAATCAGAGATGTCGATAATGTTTTTACATGGTATAACCCTGACAAGAATGAAAACGGCGGAGATGCTGGAAGGCTAACAGAAAATAACACATTTTCGTATGTGAAAAGCATTAATATATCCAACTTATGTGGGAATGAAAGCTGGAGGTTACCAACAGCAAATGAATCTTTATCAATAATCGACTATAGCTTGTACAATCCAGTTATTGATACTTTTTTCTTCCCTGATGCAAGGATGGGATTTCAAGGGCATGCAACTAGTTCAACAGTTGCTAGTGCGCCAGATTCAGTATGGACGGTAGATTACGTTAGTGGGTTGTTAGGTAATTCTGGACATAAAAACTCTTCTATGAAAATTAGAGCTGTTGCTGTCAATCATTAAGGTAAGCTCATGAAAAACCTTTTTTTAATAAGTATTTTGTTACTATCATTCTCTTGCTTTAGCCAGTCATGTATTCCCATTTTATCAGAAGATAAAAACTATATTAATAATTTAGATGGTACTACTACAGATCCTTCAACAGGGTTGATGTGGCAACGCTGTCCAATAGGAACTAACTGGGAAAATGGCAGTTGTGCAGGTAATCCAATTCCTATGGATTGGCAAACAGCCTTATTTGAGAGTAGAAAATCACGATTATTAGGATATTCAGATTGGAGGCTTCCTAATTTGAAAGAGTTACTATCAATAGTTGATTTCAACTGCGATTCACCAGCAATTAATGAGCAGTATTTTAATGTTTTCCAAACAAATAAATATTGGACTTCAACTCCAATAATAAATTATGGTGGATCTGTTTATTCTGTTAGTTTTGGGCAAGGCGGAGGTTTTTATAATACAGGCAATGATTATACTCATTACATAAGGCTTGTTAGATATAAATAAATATCTAATTAATCAGCCTCTCAGAGAATGTCTCATAATGGCACTCTTGTACCGTTCATTGATTTAACGTTATGTAATCAAAAGCTCACAGGCCGCTGCGAGCGATAAGCCGTCATTGGCAGTTAACGCATTCATTATATATATGGTTATGGATTCAACCTATGAGAACTAAAATATTACTACTGACTTTATCTTTTTGTATTCAAGGTTGTACGGTGCTTGGTCTGGCTATGGATAGTAAATACCCACCAAAAAATGAAGATTACAAAGGAAAATCTTTCAGTCAAATAGGAGCTGAGGTTGATGTGGAACTGGTAAAATCTTTTATACATGATACGCCTCTAGCTGGTAATGAACCTAAAAAGTTAACTGGTTGCAAAGAATTAAAAGGTAATAAGCAAGTTGAATGTTATAAAGTGTCAAATCAACTTAATGAAAGTTTGCAAAAACACATAAAAAAGTAATATGTTCAAAGAGTCAAAGACTGCTGAGTTGCGATAAGCTGACGCCAAGTTTGTTATTGTTATTTATATAAAAGGACGAATTATGAAATGGATTTTACAAGCCCTAATATTAACCTGCCTAATTGGGTGTGCAGCACCGCCAGTTGCAATTGAAACAAGTAATGTTGGCGTTTCAGGAGCCGCACTTGCAGTTGCTTTAGCAATGACACCCCTTCAAAAAAACAGAAACCATTTAATAGATAAGAATCAACGCCAAAAATGTGAAAAAGCTAGGCTTGAATTGGCTGTTGCTACTGAAAACAAGAAAGAAGAGTTAATAAGTCAGTATCAAAGAGATGTTGAGATACTCTGCGTTATAAAAGAAATTAACAATGAAAATAACTAAAGCATAGAAATAGGTTTTAATTTTTTTCTAATAAATTTGGCTAATGTCTCAGATGGCATAAATTGAAATAAATTTCAAACATCTATTGACGGCTATTGGCACTATTTTGACGTAACAGCATGATATTGCTATGGTCTGTAAAGAGCGAATAACGGACGTATTAAATAATGGAATTAACTTGAATTATATTAAATGTATGATTGTGGTAGCCTCAACACTATCAATAAATAGCGCTTTAGCTTCAAATGACTCATGGTCAACAGGTGCATTTTATAGCCAACAAAGCGTTGACGATAGGGACTTTAAACTTGTTAATCTTATCGTTAATGTTCCAATTAATAATTTTTTCACAATTGACTTTAGATTAGGGACTGGTATATCAGGTCACTCTGATAATTCTCTTGGCTTTTTGGATGAATCGGGTACGGAGGATTTAATTCAATTCAACGATGAAAAAGATGTGGGTTTACAAAGTGCTGTTTCAATTAAGGCTTATTACCCACTATTTAATTCTGTAAATGGTTATATAACTTTAGGAATAACAAATACAACATCTGTTATTACAAGTAATATTGAGCATTTTGATTCAGATAATAACGTCCTTGAAACGATAAGTAATGAAAAGACTGAAGATGATACTAGTATCAGTTACGGGGTTGGTATTGATTACAGAATGACTAATACATCCGCATTATTTATAGAATATCAAGTGTTTCAGGTAGTTGAATCTATTGGCCATGATTCACCAGATGATTGGAAAAACATCAATATAGGGTTTCGATATATCTTTTGATATATATTCATAAGATAGTAGAGTGATTAATTTCTTAGACTGCGAGAGTCTGCAAATGGCACTATTTTGACGTAACAGCATGATATTGCTATGGTCTGTAAAGAGCGATAAGCAGACCGTAAACTAATTTCAAAATTAAGAAAATTAGTTTATTGTTTAGTCAATTTGAGGTAGTACAGTAAGGATGATTCATACGTTTATCTACTTTGGCAAGTGCACCCTGTTTTTCCATTAGGCGCTTGCCATTCATCATAATTAATAAAGTTGTTTAAAAAGGGATTTTGAAAGTGAAAAATATAATAATTGTACTGACAATTTTTATAAGTGGATGTTCAATTCAACCTATTGTAACTATCCCGATGGACAACAGTAAAGAGCCGATTATATACGGGTATGGTGCGGTAGATTGTGGTCGAATTAAACATATTTGCGCTATGAATAAGAATAGAGGCGTTCCAAATTCAAATCAAGAATATTTAGAGTGGAAAACTAAAGATGGAACCACTATGTGTAGTTGCAAATAGTATTCACATATATGAGCCTTAATCCCGCCAGTAGAGATCATTTGATATTGTGTGCAATCGTCCCTTTATGGCACTAATTTGACCATAAGCCACTGAAAAGGTTAAGGTCTGTTTAGAGCGATGAATTGTCGTTAAGCCCTACCGTCAGCTAATGCCTTCTGTTGGCACTGTTTTGACGTAACAGCCTGATATTGTTATTGTCTGTAAAGAGCGAATAAGAGACGTTAAAAATTACTAATAGCATCATTTATCATTGAGCACAGATAGTTTTCATTTTGCTGGTACAACTCATTTGATTCTTTAACGGCTCGCTTTTGAGTTTCAAACTCTCCAATAGAATCTAAATTATTGAGCCAACTTCGAGTTAGCCTTTCATCAAGCATTAACATTATATGTGTTTTAAAGTAAGCTTCTTGATTGTCTCTCGTATCCAAAATTTTACGTTTTTGATTTAACTCTAGTATTAGGTCATTATTGTTTTGAGATTTAAAGATTATCTCTTGTAGTGCCAAACCTATAGCATGAGTAATCATAGTTTTGCTCCGATTTTCTATGTTTTGACCTAAAGCTAAACAGGCTTCAGACTTTTCTATATCAGACGCATTGTTCTTACACCATTCAGTAATCGGGCCAAACGATGGTAATATTGAAGAGGTAGCTAGTCCTAACATTGCATTTTGGCTAAAATTATTTTCTGATGAACTTTCAAGAGCTAAAGCATAGATAGCAGCCGATTCCCCATATCTCTCATTAAATATTGGCGCTTGAATCAGTTTAATAATTGAATCCAACACACCTTCATCATCTCCTCTATTTGCATAGTAAGAAGCTGCACTTAACCAAATTGCACTGTTCTCCTTGTCAAACATTGCAGAGTTGTTGACAAATTCTTTAGTGCATCGGCTGTCTTTGGTAAAAGTACAAAGGTTGATCGCATTTTTTGCTATAAAAGGATCGGCTGAAAAACGATTAATATAGTCAAAAATTAAATCTAATCTATTTTGCTCCTTTTCCAGCTTTACAAATAAAGCATGATAAAAGAGGTCTTTTTGAGCTGATGAGTTGCTCAAGGATTTAAAGTACTCTTCTATATTTTGTTGTTTCTTTTCTTCGTCAAACACAATATCAGGTACGCAGCCTAAAAAATCGATTTCTCGCTTTTCTTCAACAAAATTAGGGATATTTGAATTTTCCAAAACAATAGTTTGAGGTTTATTGATTGAACTTATACTAGTCGTAGATTGATTTATTGGCTTAGAGGGAACTTTGGCTATTTGTGTAAGCGTTTTGACAGGAATATTTGTATCTTCTTTGTTTAGAAGAAAAAAAATAGTAAACGCCAAGACTAAGATGACAAATATGAATGAGAAATTTCGACCTTGCATTTTTATTAATCCATTAATATACAAATAATACTGAAAGTCATTTATTTAATATAATCAGTATAATAATGTAATTAACCATTATTAACCAGATGATTAAATGAAAATGAACTTATGACTAATAAAATATTGGCAGCTTGTTATATTAGAACTCTTTAACAGTCCGTTATTGGCACTATTTTGACGTAACAGTCTGATATTGCTATGGTCTGTAAAGAGCGAACAGCGGTCGGTTTTTGTTGTTCAAAATTATCCCACCAAACACTCACTTAGATACGAATATAGTTAAATATTGTATCACTAACGGCAGCACTTCCGACAAAGCAGACATTATAATTAAGAACCTCCTAGACAGTTTATATCGAAAATGTAACACCGAACCAGAATAAACTTGCGTATGATTGTTCACATATCATGAAGAAACTCTTATAATACTGCGCGTATTGTATTTAGAGGTTTATATGTTTACAGCAGTTTCAAAAGTGTTAGTTATAGCTGTGATGCTTGTTGCCTTTGTTGGGCAAGCAATAGCCTTTAATACCTCTATGTCTTGCGAAACTTCAGTAGATTCTCTTTCTCCCAACTTCCACGAACTAGTAAAGCATTACGATTCAAACACAATTGATACAGATAGCCCAGAAGATTGCTGCGGTATTGAATGTTGTGGTGCTGATTGTACTTGTATTGCCAATGCGTGTTCATCATTTGTATATTTTAACACTGAAGTTGATTCAACTAATACAGCCGCTTTAAGTGAAGTTGTTTTTATGCAACAGTCTGAGCAACCTAAATCTATTTCTACTTTGCTCTATCGCCCCCCCATTTTTACCTCATAAGAACTTAGAACGCCCAAATTTGTGTACAACTGATAACTTCTCAAATTAATCAGCGCTGTTGTGCTGAATTATTACCAAGCAATTCCTGAGGTAAAAAATGTTTAAAAAGTCTTTAAAAACGGCAGTAGCAATACTGTTAATACCTGCGTTTGTATACGCGAATGAAAATAACAATGAACATGATCACCATGAAGAGAAAGAGCATCATGAACATAGCGATAACCAAATTGAAAAAATTCAGGTAAGAGCTTCCCGTTTAGGTCGTATTGTCACAGAATCGGCAACACGAACCGAAATTATTAACGGCGAAGAAATACAAGAAAAAGCACTAATGCGTCCTGGCAATATCTCTATGTTAGTGGCTGAAACGGGTGGTGTTAGAGTACAAACTACCTCGCCTGCATTAGGTAGTGCCAACATCCGACTGCAAGGGCTGTATGGACGTTATACACAGCTGTTAAGTGATGGCTTACCTTTATACGGGGGTCAAACAGCTTCGATTGGCCTGCTGCAAATTCCACCTACAGACCTTGCAAATGTTGAAATAATTAAAGGGGCTGCTTCTTCTCTTTATGGCGGCTCTGCACTTGGTGGGGTTATAAATCTGATTTCACGAACTCCCTCTGATGATTATGAAGGAGAAGTGTTGGTCAATGCTACCTCTAAAAACGGTCAAGATATTACTACGTACTTTGCATCACCTTTAACTAGCGACTTAAGCGCATCAATTACTGCTGGAATCCATCATCAAGAAAAGCAAGATTTGGATGATGATGGCTGGATCGATATTGCTGGCTACGAAAGGGGCAGTGTCCGCCCTCGTTTCTATTGGCAAGATGACGATGGCGCAAACCTCTACGTTACATTGGGTGCTATGACCGAACAAAGGAATGGCGGTACGTTAGGCGATGCAACAGTACCAGATGGAAGTGAATTCCCTCAAACACAAGACACCCTTAGAACTGATGTTGGCTTTATTTATGACCAACCATTAGGAGAGGTATTGAATTTAAATGTACGTGGCTCTGCAATGAATCAAGACCACGAGCATCTATTTGGTGCTGTCCAAGAAGACGATAGCCACGAAAGCTACCTAATCGAGTCGAGCTTATCAGGGTATTCTGATAAAACGGCATGGCTAGTAGGGTTAGCGCTTCAATCTGAAAAGTTCGAATCTGATACCTTTCCTGAATTTAATTATTCTTATCAAGTGCCTGGACTATTTTCGCAACTAGATTATGAAGCAAGTGATGATATTTCCATGTCTCTTAGTGCACGTACTGACTGGCATAGTGAATACGGTACGCAAGTAAGTCCTCGAATTTCATTGTTATACAGCCCGGAAAACTGGACGATTAGAGGGGCATATGGAAAAGGATTTTTCGCACCAAGCCCATTTATTGAGGACATTGATGAAGCGGGTTTATCTCGCCTTGCGCCGCTAGAAAACCTTGATGAAGAACGAGCATCTACAGCTTCTATAGACATCAGCTATGTGCTGGGCAGCGTAGAAACCAGCATGACATTATTTACGTCAAATATCGATAACGTTACTGAATTAGAAGTAGTTGATGGTGTTGATGAAGCGTCGGGTAAACAAGTTCGCATAGTAAATGCTGCTGGGATAAGTGAAATTAGCGGTGCTGAATTATTGCTACGTTATCGCTGGCGAGATATTAAATTTACGGGTAGTTACCTATATACAGACGCTACTAAAGAAAGTGATTCTGGTTTTGACAGAGTTCCCTTAGCGCTGACGCCTAAACATTCTGCTGGCCTTGTAGTTATGTGGGAAGAACACGGTAGTCATTTGCTAGGGTTTGAAGCTTACTATACCGGCACTCAGCACTTAGAGAACAACCCGTATAGAGAACGAAGTGAACCTTATTGGCACTTGGGGCTGTTAGGTCAAATTACCATAGGACAAGTAAGCTTATTTGTTAATGCCGAAAACTTGTTAAATGTGCGACAAACTAAAGAAGAGCCTTTAGTTTTGCCTGAACAAGCGCCTAGCGGTCGATGGACGACAGATATTTGGTCTAGAAATGATGGTTTTACCGTTAATGCTGGTTTACGTTTCCAATTCGGCGGCTAAAGACCTTATATTTATTAGGAAAACAACTTATGGCTTGGGTTATATTTTATGAAGTCTTTGAGCGTCAGCGCATTTACTTTTAGTTATAACCCAATTCGAAAAACTGATGTTTGCTGTTGACATAAAAATATCAGTTCAGGATATTCTGCTTATGGACGATCAAGGCTCAGAGTTGCCGTTAGGAACTCAAAAGCTAACGTCTTCTTTGTGGTGTTTTTGTATTTTAATAATAAGCTGTTATATTTTAAAAATGTCTCGTTCCGGCAACTCAGCTGAAAGAGAAATTGCAAAGGGTTAATTATGAGTGAAATTGTCTGGATCAATATTGGCACTACAGCTGTTACCTTATTTCGTTTTGTCATGTACACATTTTTTTTCGACATTAATAACAAAATAAAAGTATCTGAAGATGTATGGGAAGGTCGCTCAGATGTTCGAGAAATACTTAGAAAGTGGGGAAGTACGCTTAGGATACTTTTCATTTTTCGGCTAGTCATAACGTATGCTATCTGTTACGTGGGAGATTATGAATCTAATGTTGTTATTCTTTTTGCTTCATTGATCTACTGTGTTCTATTCCTAGTGGATGTAACGGGGATGTGGGATGTTAAACAAAAAGAAAAATCCGTAATGGAAAATGTAGGTCTGATTCCTACAATTATCTCATCAATTGATCTTTTTCTGGTCGTCATAGGAATCACTATTTGGTTCTTTTGGCTTTAGGTTACGCGAGAGCAGCAAATATAGAAGTTGAACAAAATATCAAACAGAGCCTTATAGATAGAAAATCTAAGCCGAAAGATTATTTGGTGCATATTACCTAATGTCAGCATTAAACAGCAGACGGTCAAATCGCGTCACATTTTGGTTAGCATTGTTGCACACTGAAGACATTAATTGTACTAGCTCAATAAATCATGGCTGTCCTTTTATGCAGTTTTATACTGGAACTGCTATCCTGAACAAGCAACCACTCTGTTACGACCGCTATTCTTTGCTTCGTATAGATTCTTGTCGCAACTCTTCATCCATAGCTTCCAGTCTTTCTCGGAATCCAGACCAGCTACGCCAATACTGACTGTTACCTTTCGGCCGGGTATTAATGATAGATTTTCAATTCCATTTCTTAATTTTTCCGCAATGTCGATACTATTGGTCTCTTTGGTATTGTAGACCAGAATCAAAAATTCCTCTCCGCCGATTCTGAATACTTTGTCAGTCTCTCGAAAGAAGTCCTTTAAGAACGCACCCAATTGCACGAGGACATGATCGCCAATATCATGACCTAGTTCATCATTGATCTTCTTGAAAAAATCAATGTCCATGCCAATGAGCGTATACGCTTCATCTGTTCGATTAGTTTGATGTACGGCCTGTTCCAATGAGTCTTTTAGCGTTGCTCTATTGTACAGGTTGGTTAGCGTGTCTGTAATCGCTTGTTGGCATCGTTCGCTATATAGTTTGGAGATGATACGAAGAAAAATAGCCGCATATGCACTGACTAATATGAGTGTTACTGAAAACCTTGCGGCTTCATTTGCTTCAAGAAGGTACCACGCCAGTGGAAGAATGGTCACTAATAGTACAATATTTGATATCCATGCTTGGCGCTCTGATATTACAAAATAAAATAATAGTACTGTTGGATAACACCAATAGGTGCCGCTTATTCCAACTGTATTCGTTAGATAGGCTAGGTACAAAGTCGAAAAAGGGCTCAGGAGGACAAAGGTATAGACTGATTTATATACTTTTCTGTAACAGCTCCAGCTACCCAGAAAAAGACCGAGCGCGATGATCAAGGCACCTATACCAATTTGCCAGTTTTGATGAGTCAGGTCATAAATTGCAAAAGGCAGTATAAGGCTTCCGGCGGCGGCAAAAAGCCAGAGAGTGGATTTAAGCTGAAAATCTGTTTGACCCGGCGAGATTAATCTATTCATATATCCATATATTCAACAAAAAAATTAACAAATTACATGCTTGCAGGATGTTTGTAGAATAGTAGCTATGTTGGCTCATGTCCACACCAAAAATTTTTAGAGGGCCACTGAATAATCATAAAAACATCTCGATGAAACTATCTTACTTTGAATGAACTTCGAAGGGGGGCTGCAACTATCTGATTAACATATAGAATCACATTAACACACCTTAGTAGTTTGTTTTCGGATATAGATGGTACTTTTAAGCGACTTCTATTACGTTACTTTTAGAAAACTCTGATGTTAGCGAAAACCGAAAACTAATAACTCTCTTAAAAACAAATATTACGGGCAGTATGTTCATAGTGAATAAATTGATTATTCAAGTAAAATTCTTGAGACAGCTCTAGACTCAGAGTTGCCGCTATGGGATTTGAAACTAACGTCCGCTGTGAGGTGTTTTTTGTCTTTAGGAGATTGTCTTTTTATCGCGCAATAGTTGGCATTACCTCAAAAAGTTGAAAAGCCAATAACATGATTATTATCAGAAGATGCTTCACTTTCTACCAGCATTTTTGCTAATGTTACTTGAGATATCCAAATTAAAACTGTATTTATATACAGTTTTAATGCAGCATGTAACTAATATTTAATATAAAAGATAACAAGCATGGCAGAACCGTTTAAAAACTTATATAACGAACTCTTTTATTTAACGTTAGCTGTGCATTTGAAAAAGTGTTTAGTTGATTTTGATGAACAAAAATTTATGTCTCTGATCCTGTGTGATAATTTTTCACAACTCGAGCTAAAAGAGCGTATGAGCCATACCAAGGAAGTGGTACATCATTTTATGCCCTCAGACTTTGCACAAGCTGTAAATGTATTAATTGAATTAATAACAAGTTTAACCGAGTCTGATATTAAAGAGGGCAGTATTGAATATATGTTTTTACCTGAATATATTGAAACCTATGGCATAGATCATTATCAAATATCTGTGGCTGCCTTTGAAAAGATCACCCAATTTACCAGTGCAGAATTTGCTGTGCGACCGTTCTTAATTAAGTACGGTGAACAAATGTTAACGCAAATGATTTTATGGAGTAAGCATCCGCATTTCTTGGTACGACGTTTAGCCAGTGAAGGTAGTCGGCCGCGTTTACCTTGGGCGATAGCACTGCAAAAGTATAAACAAGATGCAAAACCGTTATTGCCTATATTGCACACCTTGTTGGATGACCCGACTGAAATAGTTCGTCGTAGTGTTGCCAATAACTTAAATGATATTGCGAAAGATAATCCTAAACTTGTGATTAAGTTTGCTAAACAGTATTTAACTAAGCAAGATAATAAACGCATTGAAGATGCCAGCACTCAAGTAACAAATATACGCCATCGAACGATTAAACATGCCTGTAGAACGTTGCTAAAGCAAGCTTGCCCTGACATATTGACTCTGTTTGGTTATGACAGCACTGATATTGACTTGACTGAATTTAAGGTGCTAACCGATAAAGTGGCAATGGGGACACATGCGGAGTTTGTTTTTTCCTTAAAAAATAATTCATCAAAAGAAAAGAAAGTTCGCTTAGAATATGGACTGTATTTTTTGAAAAAAAATGGTCAGTTATCAAAAAAAGTATTTAAGATAAGTGAACGTATACTCATTGGGAATGAACTACGTCAGGTACAACGAAAGCAGAGTTTTAAAGCTATTAGTACCCGTGTTTATCATTTAGGAAAACACCAGGTATCGATCATACTTAATGGCAAAGAGTTCGCCCCTAAAGATTTTGAACTTATTCTGTAAAATACCGAAAAAATATCAATAAAATATTAACAAAACATGAAGTAAAATTAAAACGAGGAGCGCCAGCGAGGGAATTTCAAAAAAGGTAAGCTCAATGATAAATGAAAGTTCAAATTCAGATGTTGCGTCTATCTACAATAATATTGCTCAAAAAGTGTTGCTTTGGATATTACTCAACCTAAAGTGTTCTTCAGGTTGAGTTAAGAGGTTATTCAATTAACCGTTACAGGCATCTTTTAATGCTTTGCCCGCTTTAAAGCCTGGCGCTTTAGAGGCAGCTATCTGAAGTTCAGCGCCAGTTTGTGGGTTGCGGCCAGTGCGGGCTGCTCTGTCTGACACTTTAAACGTACCAAACCCTATTAGCGCGACATCACCACCACTCGCTAATTCAGCCGTAATTGTCGCTATAATACTATCTAATGCTCGACCGGCAGAAGCTTTAGTGATATCAGCACCTTCAGCAATTTTGTCTACTAATTGACCTTTGTTCATAATAATTTTCCTATTTGGTTTTTATTGTTGTTTCAATACTAAACAAATATACCTCTTTAGAGCAATAACTATCGTAAAAAATTTCTTTCTAAAGCTGTTTGAGGCACATGTGCCGTAGGATTTTTAGTCAATTTGTGCACTTATATGGCAATTTGTTTAGAAGGTTCGCAGGGAAACAGTTTTGTCCTCCCTCATTTTCGTGAACAATCTACAATTGTTTTGGAGCTGTTTAGGGCAAGATCAAATAGCTACATAAAGCCGTTCAGACTGAACTTATATTCGATGTAGATAAATCTTATGGCGATTTTAAAGTCGTCCCGAATGTAACTTACCTCATAGAATTGACTTAGCGATCAGTATGTATGCGACAGCTCATTTAACCTTTGGTCTGGAACACCCCTTTGGGGGATGGAAATGGACGCATTGTACGTTTAGTAGCCAGCCTTATTTTACTGAGCGCTGGTTACCTGTCACACGCAGTTTGAATTATATAACTATTATTTCTAAATACAGTGTAGAAAAATTTAGCCGTTAATTTAGTGATTTTTCTAGCCATCAATAGGGCATGTCGTATACCTTAGTATTATTCAAATATTAATGGAATTTAATCTTGCAACCCATTATTCAAATATCAGATGTTAATAAAATTTATGCTAGCGGTTTTCAAGCACTTAATAATATCAACTTATCGATAAAACCTGCTGAAATATTTGCCTTGTTAGGCCCTAATGGTGCAGGTAAAACGACACTCATTAGTACTATTTGCGGCATCGTTGATGCTACCTCTGGGAAAATTACTGTTGATGGTAAAGATATTGTCCCAGGTTACCGACATACGCGTGAACTTATTGGTTTAGTACCGCAAGAGTTAACCACTGATGCCTTTGAAACGGTATGGGCTACAGTTTCATTTAGTCGCGGATTATTTGGGAAAAAGTCGAATCCTGATTTTATTGAGAAAACACTTAAGTCATTGTCGCTTTGGGATAAAAAAGACAATCGCATGATGGAGTTGTCTGGCGGTATGAAACGTCGAGTGATGATTGCTAAAGCACTGTCTCATGAACCTGCCATTTTATTTTTAGATGAACCCACCGCTGGGGTTGATGTAGAGCTACGCAAAGACATGTGGCAATTGGTACGACAATTACGTAACGATGGTGTGACTATTATTTTAACCACCCATTATATTGAAGAAGCAGAGGAGATAGCAGACCGTATTGGTGTAATTAAAAATGGTCAACTTATTTTGGTTGAAGATAAAACAGCATTAATGAATCAACTAGGAAAAAAGCAATTGATTCTCGATTTAAAAGAGCCATTAACAGCTTTACCGTCGGCACTGGTTGGTTTTAATTTACAGATTAAAAATGAAGGTCTGCAATTAATTTATAGTTATGACACCACCGAAGAACATACCGGGATTTCTGCTCTGCTTCAACAGTTGTCCGCAGCATGTATTGGCTTTAAAGATATCAAAACAGATCAAAGTTCGTTGGAAGATATATTTGTCTCATTAGTAAAGGAGTCATCATGAATCGTTACGCGGTTGCGGCTATTTATAAATTTGAAATGGCGCGTACCAAACGCACTCTTTTTCAAAGTATTATTTCTCCAGTGATTTCAACATCACTTTATTTTATTGTTTTTGGCTCAGCGATTGGTTCTCGTATTACCGAAATAGAGGGTGTTAGTTACGGTGCTTTTATTGTGCCGGGCTTAATTATGTTATCGCTATTAACACAAAGTATTTCGAATGCGTCTTTTGGTATCTATTTTCCAAAATTCACTGGCACTATTTATGAATTACTTTCTGCACCGGTATCTTCTTTTGAATTGTTGCTCGGATATGTGGGTGCTGCAGCGACTAAATCGACTTTGTTAGCATTAATTATTTTAGCAACAGCGCATTTTTTTGTTCCGATTGAAATAGCACATCCATGGTGGATGTTATTCTTTTTAGTGATGACTGCCATAACCTTTAGTTTATTTGGTTTTATTATCGGCATATGGGCAGACAATTTTGAAAAGTTACAAGTGATCCCACTTATTGTTATCACACCACTGGTTTTCTTAGGCGGCACTTTTTATTCTGTCAATATGTTACCGCCATTTTGGCAAACGGTTACCCAATTTAATCCGGTATTTTATTTAATTAGTGGCTTTAGGTGGAGTTTTTATGAAGTGGCTGACGTAAGTTTAATAACAAGCTTTTTCGTGATGAGCGGTTTTTTAGCTTTTTGTTTATTAGCCGTTGCTTGGATATTTAAAAGTGGTTATCAGATAAAGCAATAATAGTGATAATATGATTCAGCTGAATGTAACAAAGGTTGAATTGCACATGAAAGTGAACTTAAAAGTGTTGGTACTTCAACACGCCCATTGAGGATTATTATGCAAAAGGTTTGGAAAATAACAACAATAACTGTTGCCACGGCTGTGGTCGTACTCACCATTTTGGTGATTTTCAACTGGGAAAAAGTTAATCGCCTTCATACGGTTATAACCCTCTTTGACAAAGACCGTATTGTTGCTAATTTTTCAAATATGGATCAAGCATTTCTTACTAAGCCAATTGTGAAAAACGGCGATGCTTTTAAGTTTACTCATGCAGAGAGAAAACTTCCGGAATCATTTACTTATCAGAACAAAAAAAACTCAGTTGAAGAATTTCTAAAACGACGAGTGACGACTGCATTGTTGGTGATAAAGGACGATAAAATCACCTTTGAAGACTACTATCTCGGTACAACAAATGCTGACAAGCGCATTTCTTGGTCGATGGCCAAATCATTTGTGGCTATGTTATTTGGCATGCAAGTAGACGCAGGCAAAATAGACATTGAAAAACCGGTGGGTTTTTATCTGTCTGAAATGAAAGGTTCGGGATATGAAAATGTCAAAGTAAAACATGTACTGCAAATGTCTTCTGGTGTGCAATGGGATGAAGATTATTTTGATTTTAATTCCGATATTAATAAAATGGGACGAATGTTAGCCATTGGTGGTTCGTTGGATGATATGGCAAGTCAGCTAAGTGGAGAATCCACACCTGGCAAAATATTCCACTATGTCAGTATGGATACCCATGTTATCGGTATGATTGTACGTCGTGTTAGCGGCGAATCTTTGGTTGATTTATTGCAAGATAGAATCTGGAATAAAATCGGCATGGATGGCGACGCTGCATGGATAACAGATTCTCAAGGTGCTGCATTTGCCCTTGGTGGGCTAAATGTCAGAACGCTAGATTATGCGCGATTTGGGCGACTATTGTTGAACAATGGTCGTTGGAATGGCGAGCAGATCGTCTCTGTAAACTGGATCAATGAAGCAACTACAGCCAGTGCTGAATATTTGAAACCAACAAAAACTAAAATGGGTTACGGATATCAGATATGGCTACCGCCTTTAGCTATTTCAGGTGAATTTTTCTTTGTTGGTGTTTATGGTCAATATATTTATATTAATCAACAAGAAAAAGTAGTTATCGTAAAAAACAGTGCAGACAAGGGCTTTCGAGATCATATCGGTTCAAAACAAGAAACTATTGAATTTTTTCGTTCAGTTGTCGATTCTTTAAAGTCGTGAATCGTTTGGCAAACAAGAGGTTCTTATAGGGCAGAATCCTTGTCACAACAGTTTCAATCTGATCAAGCAACCTATTCGTTTGAATTTTATACAGGTAGTAGTTTGTTGAAATGGCTTAAAGCAAAGCCCTCAACTAGTGATGAGGTTTATCCAACTCATTAGGTTAGATCAAACTTTTTAGGAATTAATTTTAGTACTGGAAATTTATTGTGCTATGCATAACGACTTTGTTAGCTAGTTTCAAATAATAACCTTAGCTTGATGTAACGCAAATATCTGTTGAAATTTATTCTTTACCTTCTTATTAAAACAGCTCAGAATAGTCTTAGATAATTCCCCAAAAGATAAACATAAGTTATTGATTTTATTAGTGCTGAAAACGCTAAAAATCACGTGTTAATTACATGGAAAACGGTGGTTAAGTTAATGAGTTATAAAGAAATAAGTAGTGTTTTGTTTGTCTGTATGGGCAACATATGTCGTTCACCCAGCGCAGAAGCCGTCTTTAGACACAAGGCTGAATCACAGGGCTTATCATTAAAAATTGATTCGGCAGGTACAGTTGGTGCTCATGCAAAAGAAAAACCCGATCGCAGAGCTCAAAAAGTAGGCTCAGAACGAGGTTACTCTTTTGACGGCATTAAAGCGAGAAAAGTTACAGTACGAGATTTCGAAGATTTCGATCTTATTTTGGCTATGGATAATGCTAACCTTGAAGATTTGCATAAAATTGCTCCTGAACATTTACAGCACAAAACGAAGCTTTTTTTAGATTTTGCAGATAATCATGAAGAAACGGAAGTACCAGATCCTTATTATGGTGGTGCTAATGGTTTTCGTTTTGTCTTAGATTTAGTTGAAGATGCTTGTGATGGTTTGTTAGCAATACTTAAATAACATTAGTTTGATAGCAAAAAAGGGATAAATTTATTAAGTTTTATCCCTTTTTAATGATTTTAAAAACTAAAGTCTACAGAATTAGAATTAAAGTTAAAGCCTTTGCTTAATTGCATTAGCCAACACAGCTAATATTTTTTCACTAACGTCTAAGTCAACACAAGCATCAGTAATACTTTTTCCATAAACCAGTTGCGTGTCTCCTTTTACTGCTTGATTACCTGCTTCAATAAAGCTTTCAATCATTACACCGAAAACACTTTCATCGCCTTGGTTAATTTGTTCTGCAAGTGAGCAGGCAACATCAATTTGCTTGTTATGGTCTTTGTAACTATTACCATGGCTACAATCAACCATAATGCTTTGTTGAAGCTCTGCTTGTGCTAATTTTTCACAAGTCTCTTTAATATCTTCCTTGTGATAATTAGGCACTTTGCCACCGCGTAAAATCACATGAGCAAAAGGATTGCCATGGGTACGATAAATACACATTTGGCCACTTTTGTCGGGAGAGTATAATACATGTGGTACGCTTGCAGCCTTAATGGCATCTAATGCTATTTTCACGTTACCATCGGTACCATTTTTAAAACCAACTGGGCAGGAAAGGGCAGAAGCTAACTCTCTGTGCACTTGGCTTTCTGTAGTACGAGCACCAATAGCACCCCAACTTATTAAATCAGAAATATACTGACCGGTAACCATATCTAAAAACTCAGTTCCAGCTGGCAAACCCATTGCATTAATATCTACTAATAATTGTCGCGCAAGGTTTAACCCTTTAGCAACATGAAATGATTTATCTAAATCTGGATCGCTAATTAATCCTTTCCAACCCACAGTAGTGCGTGGTTTTTCAAAATAAACGCGCATAACAATTAACAGCTCATTGCTATACTTATCACGCAATTTCTTTAAACGTTGAGCATAATCAATCGCAGCATTGGTGTCGTGAATAGAGCAAGGGCCAATAATGACCAACAAGCGTTTGTCTTCACCACTTATAATAGCTTCAACTTCTTGTCGACTTTGCATAATAAAGTTGGCAGTACTTTTACTAAGCGGTATTTGCTCGGCTAATTGTGCAGGAGACACTAAGTTTTCAATTAAACTTGTGCGTAATTCATCAGTTTTAATAGTCATGGAATTCATTTATTTTGTTGCTTTATGCGAAGCTCTTTTAAAAAGGAGTAAAGTAACGCGCATAAACTAAATTATGGGCGCTAACATAGCTAAATTAATGGCTAATGTGAACTATTTTAACGATATAATTGATATCGTTTTATATTAATAGTAGTTAATTAGTATTTATATCTTTGCAGTCCTGTTTCACTCAGTATTTTCGCAGTGATTTCTTCTACTGAAAACTTGGTAGTATTAATAAAAGGAATTCTCTCTTTTTTATAGAGTTTTTCTACTTCACGTACTTCCATACGACACTGTCTAGCCGATGCATATTTAGAATTTGACATCCTACCTTCCCGGATATCTATTAACCTTTGCGCATCAATGGTTAAACCAAAAAGTTTCTTTTTATGGGGTCTTAAAAAACCAGGTAGTTTGAGTTCATCCATATCATCATCGGTAAAAGGATAATTAGCGGCTTTTATACCGTATTGTAGGGCTAAATAGAGTGAACTAGGGGTTTTGCCTGAACGTGATACCCCAACCAAAATAACATCGGCATCTTTATAATTGGTAACATTGGAACCATCATCGTTATTTAAGGCATAATTTACTGCTTCAATACGATAATCATAGCTGTTTTCATGAATGCTATGTGTTCTGTGGGCTTTGGGTTTGGCTTTCATCCCTAATTGTTCTTCAAGTGGTGCGACAAAGTGTTCTAAAAAGTTATAAATAACGGCATCACAACTATCAATAATTTCTCTTATGTCATTATTGACAAAGGTATGGAAAACTAAAGCAGGCTCTTTAGATCGAGCACTGGCTTTATTGATTTTTTCTTTTGCATCAAGAGCCTTTTCAATAGTTTCAACAAAGGAAATAGTTTGGTGCTCAAATTCTGTTGGAAATAAAGAAAGCAATGCATGCCCGAAGACTTCAGAAGTGATAGCTGTACCATCAGAAATATAAAAAGCTGTGCGCATGTAAAATCCTTATAATGTTGTTTTGCAAATCAAAGTGAAAACTTCTAAGTTATATTTCATTTTAACTTTTAGTTTCAATAGTTGGCAGTGTAGAATGTATTAAGCTACAAATAAATAAGCATATTTAATATTTAAATAAACAGATTTAACCTTTTACTGACTTCTTAATGGAGAATTGTTGTGCAAGAAAACGTACTTTGGTATGAAAATTTGGGAATGGGTGATGTTGATCGTGTAGGCGGCAAAAACGCATCACTTGGGGAAATGATTTCAAATTTAGCAAATGTTGGTGTGCAAGTTCCGACGGGCTTTGCGACCACATCTTTTGCTTTTAATGAGTTTTTAGAGCAAAGCGGTATTAACGAAAAAATTTATCAATTGCTTGATACCCTTGATGTTGATGACGTAAATGAGTTAGCAAAATGTGGCACAATTATTCGTCAATGGATTATCGAAACCCCTTTCTTGCCTCAAATGCAACAAGATATTGAGCAAGCTTACAACAAGTTAGCAGGTGAATTTGCCGATGATGCTTCTTTCGCCGTACGTTCATCTGCTACCGCTGAAGATATGCCTGATGCTTCTTTTGCCGGCCAACAAGAAACTTTTCTAAATGTACGAGGATTAGATGCTGTGATGGTTGCCATCAAGCATGTTTTCGCTTCTCTTTTTAATGACCGTGCTATTTCTTATCGTGTACACCAGGGTTATGACCATCGTGGTGTCGCATTATCGGCTGGTATTCAACAGATGGTGCGTAGCGATATTTCTGCCTCAGGTGTAATGTTCTCTATTGATACAGAATCAGGCTTTGAGGATGTTGTTTTTATTACCTCTAGTTTTGGTTTAGGTGAAATGGTGGTGCAGGGCGCTGTTAACCCTGATGAATTCTACGTGCACAAACCAACATTAGCTAAAGGTAAGCCGTCAGTTGTTCGCCGTAACATTGGTAGTAAAGCCATTAAAATGGTTTATACCGAGTCGCAAGAGCATAACAAACAAGTTGAAATTGTTGATATTGACGAGCAAGATTCTAATCGTTTTTCGTTAACTGACGATGAAGTTCAAGAGTTAGCTAAGCAAGCGGTGATTATTGAAAAGCATTATGGCCGTGCAATGGATATTGAATGGGCAAAAGATGGTTTAGACCATAAACTTTATATTGTTCAAGCTCGCCCTGAAACAGTAAAAAGCCGTGAAAAAGCCAATATAATGGAACAATTTCAGTTACAAACAAGTGCTAATGTCATTTGTGAAGGTCGCTCTATTGGTCATAAAATTGGTAGTGGAGAAGCAAAAGTTTTAGCCTCTCTTGCTGAGATGGATAAAATTCTGCCAGGCGATGTTCTTGTTACCGATATGACAGATCCTGATTGGGAACCGATCATGAAGCGTGCATCTGCCATTGTCACTAATCGTGGTGGTAGAACTTGTCATGCAGCCATTATTGCTCGTGAAATGGGTATTCCTGCGGTAGTGGGTTGTGGTAATGCAACAAAATTGATTGCTACCGGTGATGAAGTTACTGTTTCTTGTGCTGAAGGTGATACTGGTTTTATTTATCAAGGCAAACTTGATTATACCGTAACCACCTCTGAAATTGATGCTATGCCAGAGTTACCACTTAAAATAATGATGAATGTTGGTAATCCCGATCGCGCTTTTGCCTTTGCTAAATTACCCCATGCCGGTATTGGTTTGGCTCGATTAGAGTTTATCATCAATAAAATGATTGGCATTCATCCAAAAGCCTTGCTGAATTTTGATGAACAGTCAGCTGATTTACAAGATGAAATTAACGATATTATTGCAGGTTATGAAAGCCCTGTTGAATTTTATATCGCTAAACTAACTGAAGGTATTTCAACCCTTGCTGCGGCATACTCTCCTGAGAAAGTTATTGTGCGCATGTCTGATTTTAAATCAAACGAATATGCAAACTTAGTGGGCGGAGAAGAATACGAGCCAGATGAAGAAAACCCTATGATTGGCTATCGTGGTGCTGCTCGTTATATTTCAAAAGATTTCCGTGATTGTTTCGCGCTTGAATGTGAAGCGATAAAACGTGTTAGAAACGACATGGATTTAACGCATGTAGAAGTGATGATCCCGTTTGTTCGTACATTAGAAGAAGCGGCAGCCGTTATCGATATTTTAGCAGAACATGGTTTGAAACGTGGTGAAAACGGTTTACGTATTATCATGATGTGTGAATTACCATCTAACGCCTTGCTTGCCGACCAATTCCTTGATTATTTTGACGGTTTCTCTATTGGGTCAAACGACTTAACCCAGTTAACATTAGGTTTAGATCGAGATTCTGGCTTAATTGCCCACTTATTTGATGAGCGTAATCCAGCCATAAAAGCCTTATTGTCAATGGCTATTAGCGCATGTAAGAAACGTGGCAAGTATGTTGGTATTTGTGGCCAAGGCCCGTCAGATCACGAAGACTTTGCTGCATGGTTAGTAGATCAGGGCATTGACAGTGTTTCACTTAACCCTGATACGGTATTGCCAACGTGGTTGTACCTAGCAGAGAAACTAGCTAATAAGTAATTGTTAGCGGTAAATTATAAGTGATGAGTTATCTGTCTTTCGATACTGATAACTCGTTACTTAATACTTAGCTTACTCTAGCCCTTCAATTACACCATCTGCAAGCAGATTGATATTATTAGCTGCAGGTTTTTTTGGCAAACCGGGCATTCGCATAATACTACCGGTTAAAACGACTAAAAATCCAGCACCAGCATTAATTTGTATAGAACTAACGGTAACTTCAAAATCACGAGGTCGGCCATGTAAAGTTGGATCATCAGATAATGAGCTTGGTGCTTTAGCGATACAAATAGGTAAATGGGTTAACCCTAATTGCTCTACATGTTTTAGATCTTTCTCGGCTTGTTTTGAAAAAGCTACATCGGTTGCACCATACATTGCACGACTGACTTTGCGTACCTTATCAACAACTGATATATCCAGTTGGTATAAAGGTTTAAATGGTTTACTTTTATCTATTGATGCCATTACCGCTTTGGCTAACTCAATAGCACCTTTACCACCGTCAGCATGATGGGTAGTTTCAGCAAAAGAAACACCATGCTCAACACAGCGTGCTTTTATCAATGCGATTTCTGCATCTGTATCAGAAATAAAACGGTTTAACGCGACAACGGGGTGCTTGTTAAATAACTCTACACTTTCTATATGCTTATCTAAATTTTCTAATCCTTTGGCAACGGAACTTAAATCTTCCTTTTCCAAATCGTTTTTATCCTTACCCCCATGCATTTTTAAAGCACGAACAGTGGTTACAAGCACAACAGCATCGGGATCTAGTTCAGCAATTCGACATTTAATATCAAAGAATTTTTCTGCACCCAAGTCAAAACCAAAACCGGCTTCTGTAATTGCCCAATCGGCATGATGTAAAGCCATTCGTGTTGCAATAACACTGTTACAGCCATGAGCTATATTAGCAAAAGGGCCACCATGAACAAAAGCAGGCGTGCCTTCAAAACTTTGTACTAAATTTGGCTGCATAGCATCGCGCAGCAATGCCATCATTGCACCAGTAATATTTAGCTCTTTAGCATAAACAGGTTCACCGTCGTAAGTGTAACCAATTAACGTGCGATCAAGTCTTGACTTTAAGTCTGAATAATCATTAGCCAAACAAAGCATAGCCATTACTTCGGAGGCCGCAGTAATATCAAAACCACCTTCGCGAGGAATGCCTTGCATTTTACCACCAAGACCAAGCACTATTTTTCTCAAACTACGATCATTCATATCCATTACGCGACGCCAAACCAACTGTCGGGGATCAATATTAAGTACATTTTTTTGATAGATATGATTATCTATCGCTGCAGAAAGTAAATTATTAGCACTGGTAATAGCATGAAAATCGCCAGTAAAATGAAGGTTTATTTTATCACTGGGCATTATTTGGCTATAGCCACCACCGGTTGCACCACCTTTCATTCCTAAGCAAGGGCCTAGCGAGGGTTCACGCAATGCCATGCATACGGATTTATTAAGTTGTGTAAATGCCTGCCCTAAACCAATCGTTGTTGTGGTTTTTCCTTCACCTGATGGCGTTGGTGTGGTGGCGGATACTAAGATCAATTTACCTTTCTTAGTTGACTTTACATTTAATGCATCAAGCGATATTTTTGCCATATCTCGACCATAGGGCAGCACGTGTTCTTGTTTTATATTGAGTTGTTCGCTAATTTCATTAATGGGTTTAGGGGTGAATTGTTGTGCTATTTGTACATCAGAAGCCATGCTAAATCCTTGTTTAGTCATTTTATTTTTTTTATATCTGTAGATTAATCTAGCAATTAAGCATCAATTTGCAACAAAAGCCTTACAAATATCTCATAAGTTAAAAGTTGGCTTTGTACTTTCAGCTTTCCACTTTAATATTAAGGCGTTAGACTTTGGTTAATATGAAAATTAGTAAGTGGGTAATTAATGGCAGATTTTACTGCTAAACAACAAGCAACAAAACGAGTTGATAAAGTAAAATATACTCGTAATGACAAGACTCGCAGAGAGCTTGCGCACGATATTGTAATTAGTGAACAACCCTTACAAATTAATTTGCACTGGTATAAGGAAGACGACAGTCTTGAATCAAAAGTGTTTGCTATAACTATGCGATCTTTAGGAGATGAAAAGTTCTTGATCCTCGGCTTGTTATTTAGTGAAGGAATCATAAAAAATTTCTCAGATATAGATGATATTTGTCTTGATAGTACTTTTGAAGATACGAATGTTCAGGCAAGAGAAAATAGCTGGCAAGTGCATTTGGTTAAGGGAAAAAAACCTAAATTAACTTCCATCGACCGTTTTCAAACAACGTATTCAAGTTGTGGCCTGTGTGGCGCAACATCATTAAAGGCACTAGAGTTAAAAGATCCTCCCAATTTATTAACATTAACTGAAGATTCACAGTTTAGTTCGGATTTTATTTACACACTTGCTGACAAAATGCGTGCAAAGCAACAATTGTTTACGCTTACGGGGGGTGTACATGGCGCTGCACTTTTTAATCAACAAGCACAGTTACTAAGTGTATTTGAAGATATAGGCCGACATAATGCGGTTGATAAGCTTATAGGACATTGGTTGTTTGAACAAAAAACACCCCAAACTGAGCAATTATTAGTTATGCTTGTTAGTGGTCGAGTAAGTTTTGAAATAGTACAAAAAGCAGTGATGACAGGTATCAGTATCTTAGTCGCTGTTGGCGCACCATCAGATCTAGCAATAAAAGCAGCTCAACGCTTTGAGTTAACCTTGATCGGATTTTCCTCGTCGCAATCGTTCAATGTTTATTGTGGTGATTGGCGTATCACACAAAATTAATAGAAGAGAATAATTATGTCGAAAAATTTATCACAACTTGCCCGTAGACAAGGTATAGACAATACTTTGTTCCAAAAATTAGTTATTACTGATGCTATTGATAAGTCAACTAACTTAAAGCAACAACGTAAAGTCTTAGCAAAAAAATTCTTAGTGGGAGAGGCGGTTGTTCATGGTGCAGCTAGCTTTTATGACTTTTTAGATGACGGCTCCAGTAGTCATAATGCTAATAAAAAAGCGTATGTCTGTAATGGCTCTTCTTGTTTGTGTGCGAACACGCAAACTAAAGTTGCAGAAACATTAGTTAATCAATTTGGCTTTGATAATGTTGGTCATGTTACTTGTTTGGGACGTTGTGCTGAAAATGGCGCATTTCAAATTGAGGATCATAACTTCTCGGGTAATGATATTGAAAACTTGGCAATTATTGCTAAGGAACCATCTACCGCTTCAAATGGGCATTATCAGGTTCGTTGCACATTAGCTACGCCTATTCTAACTGCTGAAATTTCTGAAACAGCCAAGTATTATCAATTATTTAATGAACTATCAAAACAATATGAAAAACAGGATCTGTTAGATAAACTTGTCGAGTCGGGTCTTCGTGGACGTGGTGGCGCGGGCTTTCCTACTGGTATTAAATGGCGCTCTTGCCTTGACGAAAAAGGCCTTGCGGAAAATAAACCTGAAAAATATATTGTCTGTAATGCCGATGAAGGTGATGCGGGTGCTTTTTCAGATCGTTATTTACTAGAGCAAAGGCCACATGCTGTATTATTTGGTATGTTAATGGCGGGTTTTTTAACAAAAGCTAAAACAGGCGTGTTATATATTCGCGCTGAATACCCTGAAGCAATAAAACAAACAGAACAAGCCATTAGCGAGTTTGAACAGCTTAAATTGAATAATAAACTTGCGGTTGATTTTATTTTTAAAATTATCAAAGGCGCCGGCGCATACATTTGTGGTGAAGAAACAGCGTTATTACGTTCTATTGAAGGACAACGACCGGTTGTATCTGTTAGACCACCATTCCCTACCCAAAGTGGTTTGTTTGGTTGCCCAACAGTGGTTAACAATGTCGAAACATTTGGGTCTATACATTTTATTTATTCAAACTTAGCAGACAAAGATAATAGTGGTGTTGCTCAATATAAAAACTTAGGTAATGGTAAATCTACCGGTAGTAAATTACTTTCCCTTGATGGGGCTTTCAAAAAGCCTGGAATTATTGAAGTGGCAATGGGAACACCATTAACTGAAGTCATTGAACTTGCTGGTGGTTTCGTCAAAGAGATAAAAGCACTTCATATTGGTGGACCATTGGGTGGTGTAGTGCCGTTATCTGAAGTAGACAAACTCACAATAGACTTTGAGTCATTTGCTACAAATGGTTTTTTACTTGGGCATGCAAGTATTATTGGTATTCCACAGGCAATGCCAATGATTGATTATATAGCTCATCTATTCGAGTTCACAGCGCTTGAATCTTGCGGTAAGTGTTATCCCTGTCAAATTGGCTCTGTGCGTGGTCAAGAAATGATTGAGCAAGCAATTTCAGGTCAACATCAAATAGATAAAGAACTGTTGAATGATTTATTAGAAACCATGCAGTTAGGCTCTTTGTGTGCTTTAGGTGGTGGAGTGCCTTTACCTATACAAAATATTTTGCAGTATTTTTGTGATGAAATTTCACCTTACTTTCTTTCTACAAAAAACGAACATGTAGGAGAGCAATCATGAACGGATGCAGTCAAGATAAAAATCAAAAACAAGCCTTTTTAAATGGAGTTGCCTATCCTATACATAAAGGCGAAACAATCTTATCTTTCAGTCGTCGATTAAATGATAGCAACGTTATTCCAACCTTATGTGATGATACTAGACTTGAGCCTTATGGTAGCTGCCGTGTTTGTAGTGTTGATGTTGCGCTAACCGCAGATGGTTCAAGAAAGGTTATGGCATCCTGTCACACGCCAATAGGTGAGGGTATGCATATTTTCACTCATTCACTCAGAATTGAAAAGTTACGTAAGAATATTGTTGAGTTGGTGCTTAGTGACCTACCTGAGCAGACATTAGCCAAAAGTCAGGAAAACCCAAGCACAGAGTTTGAGCAAGTCGTTATTGCTTCAGGCGTTAGCGAAGTTCGCTTTAAACAAGGGCGGAAGAGTGTGGCTAGTGTGCCACTTGCCTTGAATAAAAAAGGTGAAAACAGTCTTTGTGATGACAGTCATCCGTATATGCGCATGGACTTATCTTTGTGCATCGATTGTAACCGCTGTGTTCGTGCTTGTGATGAAATTCAAGGGGAGCAAGTCTTAAGTGTTGCTGGACGCGGTTTTGACGCTCGAATAATAAAAGGACAAGATGTTAACTTTAATGATTCAGATTGTGTTTCTTGCGGCGCATGTGCGCAAACTTGCCCAACCGGCGCTATCACTGATGTTTTTCGTCAAAACTTAGCTAAAGCTAATCAAAGCGAAAGCGACACTGCACCAATAAATAAGGTACGCACTATTTGTTCATATTGCGGTGTTGGCTGTAATTTAGAAGTTTCCGTGCAAAATAATAAAATATTATCCATTGAAGCGCCAAAAGATGCAGCAGTGAATAGTGGCCATACTTGTTTAAAAGGGCGTTATGCGTGGCGATTTTACAATCATGATGATCGCCTTGATTCTCCCTTAGTTAAAATAGACGGTAAATTAACCAAAGTCAGTTGGGATTACGCTTTCGAATATATTGCTAAACGATTAACAAATATTAAAACAGAGCATGGCAGCGATGCTATTGCAGGTATATCTTCGGCTCGTTGTACTAATGAAGAAAACTATTTATTGCAGAAAATGATGCGAGCCGTGATTGGCACCAATAATATAGATTGTTGTGCTCGTGTTTGTCATTCACCTACAGCTTTCGGCATGCAGAAAAGTTTTGGCACAGGTGCCGCGACTAATTCCATTGATGATTTAAAACAAACAGAATTTATCTTATTAATAGGTGCAAATCCAACGGCGGCTCACCCTGTAACTGGCGCTAAAATAAAGCAAAAAGTGATGAAAGGTACGCCTCTTATTGTACTCGACCCAGTTAAAACTGAACTAGCACTTTATGCTAATTGGCATATTCAATTACGTCCAGGTACTAATGTTGCTGTTCTTAATATGATGGCTTATTTTATTATTCAAGCTAACTTGGTTGATGAAGAATTTGTTATCACTCGTACAGAGGAGTATCAAAGTTATCGTCAAGCTATTATGGCGCTTGATATTGACGAGCTAGCAACCATTGCAGGTGTTGATAAAACCTTAGTCAAACAAGCTGCTATTGCTTATGCTAAAGCTAATAACGCCATGAGTTTTCATGGGCTTGGTGTTACAGAACACAGTCAAGGTAGTCGTGCAATTATGTGTATAGCTGATCTTGTTATGTTAACCGGTAATGTTGGTAGGCAAGGTGTTGGCATGAACCCATTGCGTGGACAAAATAATGTTCAAGGTGCTGCAGACATGGGCTGTCAGCCACATCAAGGGGCAGGTTACTTTCCTGTTGATGATGAAGCCAATATAAGTTACTACCAAGAACATTATGATATCAGTGAAGATTCACTTGTTAATTTAAGCCAATGGCCAACGGAAATTGGTTATAAAATTCCTGAAATGTTTAATGCTGCCTTAGCTGGTGATTTAAAAGCATTATGGATTTTGGGTGAAGATGTTGTGCAAACAGATCCTAACCAACAGCATGTTGTAGCAAGTCTTGCCAATTTAGAGCTACTTATTGTACAAGAGATTTTTTTATCTGAAACTGCAAAAATGGCAGACGTAGTCTTGCCTGGTACTAGCTTCTTAGAAAAAAGCGGTACTTTTACTAATGGTGAACGTCGAGTACAAAAAGTTAATGCTGTTGTATCGCCTAGAGAAGGCTGTAAAACAGATGGTCAAATTATTGTTGAAATGATGCAGGCTCTTGATTACAAACAAGAGCAATATACTTCCGTTAATGAATTAGCTGAGAAAGTTCTTCATGAAATAGCACAAGTTGTGCCTTTTTTCGCAGGTATCACTTGGAACAACCTTGGCGACAATGGCCTTCAATGGCCCGTAACCAAAAAGGGGATAGATACCAAAATACTACATACAGATAGTTTTAAACGAGGCTTAGGTAAATTTCATTTTTTTGAATTTGAAGAAAGCCAAGAAGTATTAACTAACATTGATAAATACCCTCTTATTTTAACAACAAGCCGCAATTTAGAACACTATAATGCTGGTACCATGACTCGTAGAACAGGTAATGAAGATATTGTTAGTGAAGATGTTTTACTGGTAAGCAATCAAGACGCTGCAGAAAAAGGTATTTCAGATCAAAGTAAAGTGAGATTGTTCTCGGCTCGAGGTGAGATCATTCTAACCGCACAAATTAGTGATAAAGTTAAGCAAGGCATTCTTTTTACAACATTTCACTTTCCTGAATTAATGATCAATCGAGTTACAGGCGATGTTACAGATAAACACACAAAATGCCCTGAATACAAAGTAGTAGCTGTTGATATTGAAAGAATTTGACCTAGATGAGGGTCTATTGATTTTTGCACTATAAAAAGAGGCAGTAACAATTAATTAGGTCTAGAATTAAGTTGTGATTAATAATTCTAATGGACTTTTTATAACATGGAATCAAGTATAGAAACTAACTTTTTAAAACATCAATTTATCCTCAATGATCCACTTCACCATTTATTTGATGCAGTGGATGCTATTGCCGTACAAGGTTACGATGAAAATCGGCGAGTTATCTACTGGAACAAAGGTAGCGAACTATTGTATGGCTATACAACTGAAGAAGCTTTAGGACAAAAACTAGAAGATTTAATTATTCCACAGCTAATGAAAGTTCCCGTTGTCGAGGCAATTGCTCAATGGCTAGACAAGGGCATAGAAGTGCCCGCATCTGAGCTTACATTACTTCATAAAAACGGCAGTGATGTTTGTGTTTTTTCAAGTCATGTTTTATTTACCAATATGTATAATAATAAGCAATTGTATTGTATTGATGTAGATTTAGCTGATGTTAAGCATGCGCAAGCACAAGCATTATTTAAAGAACACATGCTTGAAGCGGCATTTGAAGCAATACCTGATCTGTTTTTTTTAATGAAAGAAGATGGCACTATCATTGATTATCATGCAAGTAATAAAAAGAATCTTTACGTACCACCAGAAGAGTTTCTTGGTAAACCCATGTTGGAGGTTTTACCGGCAGAGGTTGCTAGAAAATTTAAAACAAACATTGCCGCAGTTCTATCACAACAAGGCGTAGTAAGCTTTGAATATGAATTAGAAATGCCTCATGGTTTTATTTATTTTGAAGCAAGAATAAGTCACTTGCCAGAGCAAAATAAAGTAGTGACTATAATTCGAGACATTACTGAGCAGCACAAAACGTCTGAAGTTGTACGTCATCATGCTTATTACGATACTTTAACACTATTGCCTAATCGTTTTTTGTCGCTTGACCGTTTATCTCAATTGATCAATGAAGCACAGCGTAAGAATGAAAAAATAGCGATACTTTTTCTTGATTTGGATGACTTTAAAAAGGTCAATGATACTTTAGGTCATGAAATAGGCGATAAGTTGCTAATAGAAGCAGCCAATAGATTGAATCAAATAGTACGAAAAGAAGATACCGTCGGCCGGCTAGGTGGAGATGAGTTCATTGTTTTATTGCGAGGTATAAACGAAGATCACAATTCATTGTTTATTGCTGAGAATTTACTTAAATTTTTTAGAGAGCCATTTAAAATTGATGGTCGAGAGTTAATGTTAACCTTAAGTATCGGCATTGCAATCTACCCTGATAATGGCAATAGTGCTTCTGACTTGTTACGAAATGCAGATACTGCAATGTACCAAGCAAAAGCTTTAGGACGCAATACCTACTCATTTTTCACCAAAGAGATGAATGTTAGCATGCTGCGCCGTTTAGAAATTGAAGAGCAAATGCATGGAGCGTTAGAGCGAAATGAATTTGAAGTCTATTACCAGACTCAATTTGATGTGAGAAATAACAAAATCATTGGCGCAGAAGCTTTACTTCGTTGGCATAATACAACCTTAGGTAATATAGGCCCAGATGAGTTTATTCCCGTTGCAGAACACACAGGTTTAATTGTGCCTATCGGAGAATTTGTTGTAAAGCAGGCTCTTAACTTTCTAAGTGAATGGCAAAACCTTCACCAAAAAGAGTACAAAGTGGCTGTTAATTTATCACCTCGACAGTTTAGAGATACTGAATTAATTAGTTTTATTCAAAAATCCCTTAGCGATGCCAATATTAAAGCAAGCAGCCTTGAACTTGAAATTACGGAAGGGGTATTGATGATCGGTCAATCTTATATTGATGACGCGTTAGTAAAGCTTAATAAACTTGGCATAATACTGTCCATGGATGATTTTGGTACTGGGTATTCTTCCTTGAGTTATTTGAGACAATATTCTTTTGACGTACTGAAAATAGATCGAAGTTTTATTCAAGGTATTCCAAACAATAGAGAGGATGGTGAACTATGTAATGCCATCATAGCTATGGGACAAAGCCTAGGTTTAAAAATTGTTGCCGAAGGCGTCGAAACTAAAGAGCAAGTTGAGTTGTTAAGTACCTTAGGCTGTGATTATTTACAAGGGTATTATTTTAGTAAACCCATACCAGCAAAAGAATTAATCAAATATTCAGCGAGCAATAAGTTATAGAGATTCAACTTGCAATATTGGCAAAAGGTGCCTGACATACGGTACTTAAATCTTTTGGGGATAATTCTATCTCTAAGCCACGTTTTCCACCACTAACATAGATCAGTTTAAACTTTTCAGCACTAATATCTATGATTGTAGGTAGCGATTTCTTTTGACCTAAGGGGCTAACACCGCCTAAAACATAACCGGTACTGGCTTCAACACGTTTGGCATCAGCCATTTTTACTTTCTTCACTTTTAACATTTTAGCGAGTGCTTTTAGGTTTAACTTTAAACTAACCGGTACTATGGCCACAGCAAGTTGATTTGTATCACAACAAACAACGAGTGTTTTAAATACTTGTTCAGCCTCAAGGGATAACTTTTCTACTGCTTCGAGACCAAATGAGCTCGCATTGGCGTTATGTTGATATTGGAGAATTTTAAAAGGTACTTTTTTATGTTTTAGCTGATTAGTTGCAGGTGTCATATTTGCTATCTATTTATTTTTCTTAATATCTTTAATGGTTTATTTATCCTATTCAGGTAGAATTATCAACTTATTATTTTCTTATTATTCATTTGTTCTTCATGCGTATAATTCACACCTCAGATTGGCATTTAGGTCAATACTTTTACGGTAAAAGCCGTGCGAGTGAACATCAGCAGTTTCTAAATTGGTTACTTGCCCAAGTTGAAATCCACAATGTTAATGCCATTATTGTCGCAGGTGATATTTTTGATACCGCGACACCTCCAAGTTACGCCAGGCAAATGTATTTCAATTTTATTAGTGAGCTGCAAGCTTTTGATTGTCAGTTAGTTATATTGGCTGGCAACCATGATTCGGTCAGTATGTTGGCAGAATCCCAAGAGTTACTGGGCGCTTTATCTACAAAAGTTGTTGCCAACGTGACTGATATTTCAATTGCCAGTAATTTAGCGGAACAAGTTTTTACCATAAAAAATAAGCAAGGGAAAGCACAAGCCGTCATTTGTGCCATCCCCTTTATCAGGCCGCGTGATGTGATAAAAAGTCAAGCAGGGCAATCAGCCACTGATAAATCCAAACAATTACAACAAGCTATTGTTGAACATTATCAAGGCTTGTTTGAAAAGGCTCAATTGCTTGTTTCCAAGCAAGAAATGCTGGAAAGTGAAGGTAAACTTCCTATTATTGCAACGGGTCATTTAACCGCTTTAGGTGTTACTTCATCTGACTCTGTACGTGATATTTATATCGGCACGTTAGAAGCATTCCCAAGTAACGCTTTTCCAGCTGCAGACTATATTGCTTTGGGTCATATACATCGCGCGCAAAAAGTTGGCAAAACTGAGCACATTCGATACAGCGGTTCGCCAATAGCGCTTAGCTTTGATGAAGCGAAACAAAATAAACGCGTGTTAATGGTTGATTTTGAACAGGATAAGTTATCAACGATAACTGATTTAATTGTGCCATGCTTTCAGCCATTAGCCATGATAAAAACCACTTTAGAAGCTTTAATTGAAGATATTGAAGAACTGGTTCCTGAGCTACTCAATACCGAACTAGTGAAAGACAATAATGAGAAAAAACTTTGGCTTGATATTGAATTATCAAATACGGGCTTATTAAGTGATTTACAGCCAAAAATTACCGCGTTAGTTAAAGACTTTCCCGTTGAGGTTTTACTTGTTAGAAGAGAGAAGCAAGTAAGGAAACGTTTAATTTTACAAAACCAACAAGATCAAAGTACCTTAAATGAACTAAGCCTCGATGAGGTATTTGTCTCACGTTTAAACCAAGAAGCTTGGTTAATTGACGACGATAGCGATAACCCATCAAGTGAGCAGACTTTACAGCGCAAAGCACAATTACAGACTTTATTTAAGCAAACTGTCGAACAAGTGTTAGAAGAAGATAAAGTAAATGAAATATCAGTTCAACAAAGTTCATTACATACTGATTTATCACAGCAAGGCTTGTTTGAGGAAAGCATATCTGAGGAAGGTAAGTCATGAAAATATTGCGCTTACGTTTTGAAAATATTAATGCCTTAAAAAGTGCTTGGCAGTTAGACTTTACCCAAGAGCCATTTGATTCAAATGGGATTTTTGCTATTACAGGTGCAACAGGTGCAGGCAAAACCAGTATTCTTGATGCGATATGTTTAGCTTTATATCATGAAACACCACGGATAAAAATTTCGGCAAGTCAAAATCAATTGATGACCCGTTTTACCACGAACTGTTTGGCGGAAGTAGAATTTGAAGTAAAAGGACAGGGCTATCGTGCTTTTTGGAGTCAAAAACGGGCGCGAAATAAAGTTGATGGCAATTTACTAGCACCCATTGCGCAATTATCTTTGCTTGATGGCACTATTATTGCTGAAAAATTAAAGGATGTTAAAGATAAAATTGCTGAGATTACTGGGCTAAACTTTTCTCGATTTAGAAAATCGATGATGTTATCTCAAGGGGAATTTGCTGCATTTTTAAACGCCCAAGCAAATGACAGAGCGCAATTGTTAGAACAATTAACGGGCACACAAATATACGGCGATATATCCAAACAAGTTTTTGAAAATCATAAATCAGCTGAAAAATCTTTGCATCTATTACAGGCTAAGGCAGAAGGTGTTAGCTTGTTAACTGAGCAAGAATTAAGTGATTTACAAAGCGAAGAAGTTGAACTAGAACAACAAAGTAAGCAAGTTACGTTAGAGCAGTCATCCTATCTAGCGTTAAAAAACTTAACGTCACTTAACGATGCACATCAAAAGCAGTTAGCTCAACTTAATGATCTAGCGAAATTAAACCAGCAAACAGAAGCAAAAGTTGCGATAAGTCAATCAGTGATCAATGAATGTTTAATCGCACAAGAGAAACAACAAGCTGAGCATAAGTGTATTGAAACAAAACTAATCAAGGATATCCTGCCGTTAGATAGTGATATTGCAAATATAACAGCGCAGTTAGCACAAACCTGTGAGCAAGAAAGCAAGCAAACACAGGTGCTTAATGAATCAAAAGAAAAGCAGCAGAAAACCCAAACTGAAAAAAAGCAGTTAGAAACAGAAATTGCTGAATTACAAGTTTATATAACTGAGCATCAAGCATTGGCTAGCGTAAAAGAAAAACTGCCATTATGGAGTAACCAAATAAGTCAGCTAGGACAAATCAAAGCAAATATTAGCGAAAAAGAGCAACAATTAACTTCAATACAAAATAACTGTCAGCAACTTGTTATTGAGCAGAAGAATCAACAAACGGCATTAAGCAAAAATCAGCTGCAACAAAAAGGCCTACAAGAACAAGAAAATGAGCTTGATACACGCCAAAAGCAATTATTAGCACAAAGTGAGTCTTTGTTGAACTCTGTTGATCTAACAGATAAAACGCTGACACTTGAAGATATAACTACTAAGGTAAACAGTTCGCAACAGCAGCAAAATAGCTGTGCACAGGCGCTACAGCTGGCTAAACGCAATCGCACACTTTTACATGAGCAAGCTCAGTTAACTAATCAAAAACAAATTTCAGTGCCTCTTCTGGAAAATATTAAATTACAATTAACAGACTTACGTAATCAGTTTGCGAGCTTTAAGCAGCAAAAACTTGATGTTGAGACATTAATTTCTCAACAGCAAACGATTATGGCACTGAGCGAACATAGAACGAAATTACAACCAGAGCAACCTTGTCCTTTGTGTGGCTCTATTGAACATCCTGCAATTACAAAGTATCAAGCAATTAGTCTTGATACACAGCAAAATCGTTTACACAGTGTTAATGCCGAACTAAATCGTTTAGAAGAACAGGGAAAAGGGCTTGCTCAGCAAGAAAGTCAACTAGGTGCAGACTTAAAAGCTAACGATGATCGAATGCAAATAATAATAGTTGAACAAACCGAATTGTCATTAGCGTTTACTCGTTTAGCATTGCCTGAATTTAGCCAAATTGAATTAGCCGAAACAGATAAAATTGAGCAAGCTCATCAACAAATTAACAGGCAAGTAGAGCTACTTAACCAGTTCCAAGGTGAATATGCTCATCTTAAGCAACAGCATGTGGTCATTGAGCAACAGCTACAAAAAACAAGCCAAACATTAGCACAAGCACAGAATCAAGATTCGTTAATTCAAGAAAGACTTAATCACAGTTATCACGACAGTGCTGGACAAAATAAAGCGATGGAGCGGTTAAAATCTGATCAATGCAATATGCAAAACGTGCTACTTGCTGATATTAAATCAATGCAACTTAATCAGTTATCAGCCTATCTAAATGATGAGTCTGTTTTTATTAGCTCGGAACAGTGGTTACAGCAATTACATCAGCAAGTTACTTTATTTGAACAGAAATCAACACAACAACAAGCACTTTCTAGCCAATTAACCTTAATCGTACAAACCGAAATCTTAGGCTCAGAACAAGTTAAACAAGCAGCAAAGCAGTTAGCTAGCTTAACGCAACAACTAACAGCGTTTAATCATCAGCTACATAATATAAATAAGTTACGCGTAACCACTTTTGTTGAGATGGGTTACATTGAGCTTGAATCACAATCTTCTGATTTTATTATAAATTTAATAGGCGAACAAACAGAAGTCACTAAAGCTAAGTTTGCAACACTACAAAAAGAACAACAAAGCATTGAAGCCCAATTACAACAACTTTTAGGGCAAGAGCAAAGAGTAAAGCAGCATCTTGCTGAACAAGAACAAGCGAAAATAGAGGCTGATAAATTACTTGCCATTGTTATTAAGAAGAGCAACGGTGATATTGAGAATTTAAAAAAGCTTTCGTTAGCAAATATTGAATTAGAACTTGAAAAACTAAACGAAAATATAAAACAACAACAATTAAAATCAGGACAGCTTCAGCAAGCCATAAGCCATGATCAACAAAGTAAAACGAAACAACAAGCTTTGCTAAAACAAATTAAAACTGAGCAGACTACATTAGATGAACTGGCTTATTTAAATAGTTTAATAGGCTCTGCAGATGGTGCTAAGTTTAGAAAGTTTGCTCAAGGTTTAACCCTGAATCATCTTGTATATTTAGCCAACGAACAGCTTAATAAACTTGATGGCCGCTATCAGCTGCAATGTCAGCAAAGTGATACTTTAAGTTTAGAGGTGTTAGATACGTGGCAAGGAGACAGTGTTCGTGATACTAAAACCCTTTCTGGAGGCGAAAGCTTTTTAGTGAGTTTGGCACTGGCACTGGCGCTTTCTGATTTAGTCAGCAATAAAACCAGTATCGACTCACTATTTTTAGATGAAGGTTTTGGTACTTTAGACAATGACACTTTAGAAATTGCCCTTGTCGCTCTAGATAACCTCAATGCCAGCGGCAAGATGATTGGTATTATTAGTCATGTTGAAGCCTTAAAAGATCGTATTGATGTACAAATTAAGGTAGAGAAACAAAGCGGGTTAGGGATTAGTACTTTAGATAAACAATTTGCCTTTGTTGCAAATTAACATGAAAAAATAATAGGAAATATCAGTGTTATACATTTCAGAGTCAAGTTGGATTTATTTCACCTTACTTGCTGCCACTATGCAAGCTGTACGAACTGCTGGACAAAAGGAGCTATCGGGTAAGTTAAACGCAATGGCGACTACAGCGGTACGCTATGTGTATGCACTGCCTTTTGCATGGGCCTATTTATGGTGGATGTTAGAATTTCGCAATGTTTCAGCACCTGTGCTTAATAACGATTTTTTAGTTTATGCCTTAATTGCCTGTATAACCCAGATTATTGGCACTGTGTGCTTAGTTGCAGCGTTTCGATATAAAAACTTTGCGGTAGCTACAAGCCTTGCTAAAACAGAAGCCATTCAAGTAGCTATAGTCGGCGCATTATTATTTGCCGCGCCATTAAGCATTATGGGGTGGTTTAGTGTAGTTGTTGGTGTTGTTGCCGTGTTCTTCGTTTCGAAAGTTAAGTTTAATTTTCGTAATGCTTTGGCTGGCTCTGATGCTATGGCTGGCTTATCCTTTGGCTTAGGTGCAGGTTTAGGTTTAGCGATAACGACATTACTTATCAGAGAGTCTAGCTTGGCACTTAACACTGATCTTATGGTAAGTGCAGCGGTAACTTTAGTTTTTATGATTACGGTGCAGACAATTATTTCAGTTGTTTACGTTTATTTTCAAGACAAAAAACAGCTAGGATTAATGCTGAAGCATTGGCGTTTATGTTTATTTGTAGGTGTGACAAGTGTGCTTGGTTCAATTGGTTGGTTTACCGCTGCTAGTTTGCAAACGGCGGCTTATGTGAAAGCACTAGGACAAGTAGAGTTTTTTATAACATTAGCGCTGACTTACCGTTTATTTAAAGAGAAAATAACCACTATTGAATACATTGGTATGTTTTTAATTATTTTAAGTGTTGTTATTTTGCTTTTATGGGCTTAAATGGGCTCAAAATTTTAATTCTTAATACTTAAAGTTTAATGCTAAAATGCGCGTCATTACCTTAATCCTAAAATTTATTCGATATTTAATCTAATAACAGTTAAAGAGAATCACATGAAAATTACAGATAAAACCGTTGTTCAGTTTCACTATGTCTTAAAAGATGAAGCTGGTAAAGAAATTGAATCATCTCATAACAGTGATCCTATGGCCTACTTACATGGAGCTAACAATACATTAGCTGGACTTGAGAATGCATTAACAGACAAAGAAGCTGGTGATAAATTTAGTGTCACTCTACAACCTGAAGATGCTTACGGTGAACGTCAGGAAGAAATGATTCAACGTGTGCCAGTGAAACATTTACAAGGATTACCGAGCAAAAATGCCAAATGGAAAGCAGGGATGATTGGCGTTGTTCAAACCGAACAAGGTCAACGTCAAGTAACGGTATTAAAAGCGGGTAAATTTATGGTGACTGTTGATATTAATCCGCCATTGGCAGGCAAAGTGATCACTTTTGATGTTGACGTAATTGATGTTCGCGCCGCAACCGATGAAGAAGTAGAACACGGTCATGCACATGGCGTGGGTGGTCATCACCACTAGTTTTTCTAATGATTAAATCAATAACGCGGTAATTGGTGATTTTAACAAGTAGAAATGACCACGTAGTTATTGAGATTAATATAGTATAGCTGTTATGGTATTGACAGCTATATTCTAAACTCTGCATTTTGCAGATATAACAACGAGTAATACCAACGATGAGCATCAAAACATTATCTTCTGTTAAAACATTAAAACACTCCTTAATCGCACTCTCTCTACTTTCATCTTTTAACTTATTCGCACAAACTCAAGTAATTCATGCCGGCACTTTGTTGCAAGTTGCCGGTGAAAAAACGTTATCTAAGCAAACATTAGTTATCACAGATGGCAAAATTACCAGTATCAAAAAAGGCTTTGTTAGCCCTGACAATATTGCTAAAGATGCCCAGTTGATTGATTTGTCATCAAGCTTTGTTATGGCTGGACTAATGGATATGCACGTTCACCTTCAGGGCGAACTAGGGCCTAAAAACGACAGCCAATCACTTCGAATGTCAGATGCTGATGTATTAATGCAAAGTGTATTTAATGCCAAGAAAACCTTAATGGCTGGATTCACCACGGTTAGAGACTTAGGTGCAAGTGCCGAACAAATTTTTGCCCTGCGTGATGGTATTGCCAAAGGCTGGATTGATGGACCAAGAATTAAAGCGGCAGGTACAACCGTATCAGTAACAGGTGGACATGGCGATGTAGACGGTTTAAGTCCTGATATTTTAGCTATGCGCACTAGCAAAACAGTCTGTGATGGCCCTTTTGATTGTCGTCGAGCAACCCGTCATGCTATTAAATATGGAGCTGATGTAATTAAAATCACTTCAACGGGTGGTGTATTATCTGATACCAATACCGGTACTGGTCAGCAAATGTCTGATGACGAATTAAAAGAAGTGGTTGATGCGGCCCATGGATTGGGTCGAAAAGTGGCAAGTCATGCTCATGCAGCAGATGGAATTAACGCAGCGCTTCGTGCAGGTGTAGACAGTATAGAGCATGGTAGTTATGCCAATAAAGAAAGTATAAAGTTATTTAAAAAATCAGGTGCCTATTTAGTGCCTACATTGATGGCCGGAGATGCGGTGGTAAGTTTAGCTAAAAATACTAACTTTATGTCTGAGGCTATAAAAGCAAAGGCCATTCGTGTTGGCGCTGATATGACGGCCAATTTCAAAAACTCTTTCAAGTCAGGCGTTAAAATTGCCTATGGCACAGACAGCGGTGTTTCCCATCATGGAGATAACGGTAAAGAGGGCGTGTTAATGGCACAAGCAGGTATGAAAAATAGTGACATCCTTAAATCTGCTACTATCAATGCTGCTGATTTAATTGGTATGTCTGATAGCTTGGGTTCATTAGAGCAAGGGAAAATAGCCGATATCATTGCTTTTGATGGTAATCCGTTAAAGAACATTGAAGAACTGCTAGATGTTGATTTTGTGATGAAAGGTGGCAAAGTTGTTAAAAATTAGTCACTAACGACTTATAGTGACTAAATCCACAATTATTTAAAATCGATATTAGTTTCACTTTTATCGATTTTTTCATATGGCCCTAGAACTTTTTTTTGATAGCTTAAGCACGCCCGTAGCTAAAGCAACGCCAGTTAAAATGAAACCACAACCAATTAGCATGCTTGAGGTGATCACTTCATCTAAAAATAAACTTCCCCAAAATAGACCAAATGCAGGAATTAAATAGGTCACTGAAATCGCTCTTGTAGGTCCTAAGTTGGCTATTAAGTGAAAGAAAATAATATAGGCAATGCCAGTACATAAAATGCCAAGTAATAATACCGACATGATTGCTGAGCTACTTGGCATCTGTGTTGGTATAAAGAAAAAACTGATAGGTAATAAAACTATGGTTGCCGCAACCTGACTACCTGTAGCCAATACCGTTGAGCTTATACCCATAAGGTGTTTTTTAGTGTAATTAGCACTTATTCCGTAACATAAGGATGCCAAAAGTGCTGCCATTGTCGGTAGTAATATATTTTGTTGTCCTAGGGTTATTTTGTCTAACATCAACAAATAAACGCCAATAAAACCTATCAATAAACCAAAAGAAGCACTGATACTCATTTTATCTCTAAACCATAGATACGCAACGATGGCACCAAACATCGGGGTAGTGGCATTGAGAACTGAAGTTAATCCGCCTGAAAGCGTAAGGGTGGCATAACCAAAGAGTACAAAGGGAATGGCCGTATTGAATATGCCAACAACAAAGATTTTAGCCTTATAACCATTAAATGCAGCTTGTTTTTTAGTGATAAAAACTAAGGGTAATAAAAACAAGCTGGCTGTGAGTGTACGTAGTGCCATAAATAAAATGGGCCCAAACTCAGGGCTACCAATGCGCATAAAAATAAAGGAAGCGCCCCAAATTGAAGCTAACAGGAGTAATTCAAGTACATATCTTGCCGTCATTGATTATTATCTTTGCAGTTGTATTCGATGGAGGGCTAAATGATAGAAGATTTGGGGTTATTAGTCATGCTTTTGCTCCACAATTTTAATAAGTTTTTAACTGAAATAAATGGTGTTCAATTCCTGCTTGTGGTTAAATTTGGTTTATCAAGTTTTATACGGTAGACACGACATTGATCAACCTTTATCCCGCTAACAAAATGGAAAATTTGTTGCTGCTGCTCAATAAAATTTCCCAAGTTTCTCCCCTAGGCGTATTCAATCAAGAAGTTATTGTTGTTCAAAATGCGGGTATGCAACACTGGCTAAACCTTGCTATTGCCAAAGAACGTGGCATAAGTATGAATATGTGTTACGCGTTACCAGCTCAGTATCTATGGAGGTTAATAAGAGTACTAGCTAGCGATGATAACGTGCCTGAACAGTCTCCTTATTCAAGAGAAGTGTTAACGTGGCGAATTTATGCTTTATTAGCAACAAAAGAGGTTGTTGTTGATACTGATTTTACAGCGGCAACACGCTACTGGAAGATAACTTCAGATGTTGCTAACGCTTTTTCTAGTCAAGAAGGCTTTTTCTCCAGTCAAGAGAATCTGAAGCGTTATCAGTTAGCAGAGCAGATGGCTGATTTATATGAGCAGTATTTGATTTTCCGTCCACAGTGGTTAGATGCATGGCAAAAAGGGGAAGAAGTAGCGCTGCTTTCAAATGACAATAAGTGGCAAGCTAAATTATGGCAGTTACTTATTAAACAACTAGCTTATAATCCTGTTGAACTCTTAAATGATGCCATAGCCAATATCGACCCTAAGCTTGCAGCAGATCCTTTATTATTACCTAAGCGTTTAAGTTTTTTTGGTATTAATAGTATGGCTCCAATGTGGCTGACTTTTATTAATGCATTAAGCGAACATATCGAGGTAGACTTTTTTCACCTTAATCCGTGTTTTTCCTATTGGGGAGATATCATTAGTGAAAAACAAGCAATAAAAAAGCTCTCCCATTGGTCGAATGGTGTTGAAGATGAACACCTGTTTGTTGGTAACCCGTTATTAGCCAATTTAGGACAACAAGGCAGGGAGTTTTTAGCTTTATTGCAAGATTACAGTACCGTTAATGTAGAACTTTTCGTTAAGGCCAGTACTGAAAAACCGGCTGAAAATGACGCTCAGACTGCTAATACAGAAGAAAAACCAATGATATGCATTTTACATCAAATGCAAAATGATATCTTAGAGCTTAATGATGCCACAAAAACGCCTGTCCAATTAATAGATGACTCTATCACTATTACTAGCTGTCATAGTGCTTTAAGGGAAGTTCAGGCATTACATGATTACTTACTTCATCAGTTTAATGATTCATCAACTAAGGCCGATAAACTTACCCCGAAAGATGTCTTGGTGATGTGTCCACAAATAGAGCAATATGCACCTTACGTTAATGCTGTTTTCACTCGTGGCTGGCAAGAGTTAAATGATGAAGTTCCACCGCTACCTTGCTCTATAGCTGATCGCAGTGCTAAAGACAGTGACCCGCTTATTGCTGCTTTTAGTGAGTTGTTAACTTTACCTGACTCACGTTTTCAAGTATCTCAATTACTCAGTTTTATTCGTTTGCCTGCAGTGGCTAATAAATTTTCAATTAATGATGAAGACAGTGAAAAAATCACCTTATGGTTAGATCAAGCCACAGTCCATTGGGGTTTAGATAAAACTCACAAAGAGAAATTACTAGGCGAAAATGTTAGTAATAGTTTTACATGGCAACAAGGTTTATCACGTTTAATCCGTGGTTTTGCCTTTTCTGATAGTGACTGTATTTATCAAGAGCAGTTGTTATTGGCAGCCGTTGAAGGTGATGATGCTATTTTACTTGGCCAATTGATTTTATTTATTGAGCAGTTACAAAACCTTGCCCAGCAATTAAATACACCGAGAACAGCCAAAGCTTGGCAGAGTTTTTTATTAAGCCAATTAGAATTGCTTTTTGCCACCAGCAGTTTGTTTTCAACCAGTGGAAAACAAAAGAATGCGTCACAAGTAAACTCTCAGCAAGTTAATAATCTACAAATGAATAGCCAAATTGAAAATAGCTTAGCCATTATTGAACAAGCGATTAGCTCATTGGTTGAGTACTGCTCCCATGCACATTTTGACCAAAAAATAGATTTGGCCATTGTGATTGATTTTCTAAATAACCATTTTAGTCAAGGTGATGCTAGTCGTCAGTTTATGGTTGGACAGGTGACCTTTTGTTCTATGCTCCCTATGCGCAGCATTCCTTTTAAAGTTATTGCGGTATTAGGGTTAAATGATGGTGAGTTCCCAAGACAACGTCAGCCCTTAGGTTTTGATTTAATGGCGCAAAGCTCCGCAAGGCTAGGAGATAGATCACGTCGTGGCGATGATCGTTATTTGTTTTTAGAGGCGATAATTTCTGCCAGAGATGCTTTGTATTTAAGTTATCAAGGACGCAATATCAAAAATAATAACGAAAAGCAGCCTTCACTAGTACTTAAAGAGTTAATGGATTACCTTGCTCAAGGTTATGGTTGGACCTTTGTCAATGATAGTGTTAAAGGGAATGGTAACAGTGAAAATAATAGAGTCCAAATACAGCAAATGCCAATGCAGCCTTTTAGTGAAGCTAATTATTTGGCTGATAACTTGGCAGAGAGTTCTTTAACAGGTAGTGCTCCTTCATCAGTTAAAGCAAGTTTTGATGCTAACTGGTTAAAGCTAGCACAAAACGGTCATAGCACAGTTACAGTTAATAAATCAGAGCTCGTTATAGATGATGAAAACATAATTCTAGAATCGCTAACAGCAAATGATCTCATTCGATTTTTTCAGCATCCAAGTAAAATGTTCGCTCAACAGGCTTTAAATTTATACTTAGATGCCAATGACGTGCAACTAGATGATGTAGAGCCATTTAGCGCCGACTATTTGGAAAGCTATTTGTTAAAAGAAGCGTTATTGGATGCGAGTTTGCTTGTTACTAGTGAAAATGAGCTAGTCGTAAAAGATAGTGCTGAAAATGGTCTTAATGTCAGCATCGAACAAGTTTTACATGCCGCTAAGCTCTCTGGTAAATTTCCTGATTTGCCCAGTACACAAGACAATTTTAATGCTTGGCTCGATGAGACTAAGCAATTTAGTCAAGAGATAATAACGCAGGGCTGTGACAATCCTGACTTGGTAGATTGTCAAATAAGTTTGAAGCTTGCATATAAAAACACACAAGAAAAATCGATTACCATAACAGCCAAAGTACCAGTTAAAGTCACTAATGAAGGTGTTCAATTAGTCTTTTATCGTAGTACTAGTGCTAAAGCTAAAGATTTATTCACTATGTTTGTACACCAATTAATTGTTCAACTGTGGCAACAGCAAAACATTGATGCTGTTAATTATGGTGATAGTCCTCTTAGTCAGGTGCAAAGTACTTGTGGTTTCTATTTCAATGCAAAAGCGCAAAAAGTTGAGCAATACAGTGTCTCCACTATTGATAATGCTGAAACTGAGCTGAATATGCTGTTGCAGGTGTATAAGCAAGGTCAAAAACAAGCGTTACTACTTAATAGTGAGTTAGCTGCACAGGTGTTTAAACAATCCCGTGGCAAAGACGTTGAAATGACACAAGAGCGTTTTGAGCTGTTTTGGTATGGAACTGACTCTACCAGGGGGATTGGTGATGACCCTTATATACATTACTTCTGGCAGCAATGCCCTGATGCTTCCACCTATTTACCGGAATTAAGAGCAGTTTACACAAGTTTGTATCAACACATTAAAAAAGGTAATAGCAAGAAAAAAGGTGATTGCGCATGAGTCAGTCATCTTCTAATCACAAGTTAACATTAACTAATTTAGACTCATCTACCATTCCTTTAAAAGGCAGACATTTAATTGAAGCCAGTGCAGGGACGGGTAAAACCTACAATATAACCCGTATTTATTTACGTTTACTGCTTGAGCGAGAGTTAAAGGTAGAAGAAATATTGCTGATGACTTTTACTAAAGATGCGACTCAAGAACTTCGAGGCAGAATTGATGGTTTTATTCGTGAAGCGTTAAATAACTGGCAAACATTGTGCGTTGAAGATAAATATTTTCAAGCGATCAGTGAGCGTGTTAGCAAGGATAAAATTGAATTTTTGTTAAAACGCGCTTTATTGTTTTTAGATGAAGCCGCTATTTTTACTATTCACGGTTTTTGCCAACGTGCTTTAACACAACATGCTTTTGCCAGCGGTTTACCGTTTAACGCCAATATGTCTACCAATAGTAACGAGCTAGTTCTAGAAGCTGTTCAAGACTGGTATCGTCAACTTGCTAAGCAAAATACAGTCGACTTCGCCTTAGTAGCACAATTTTGGTCAACACCAAGTACGTTTGTTGCTAGCTTTGCGAAAGCTATTTCACATAGAAGTGAGCTTAGTGTTGTTGATGTACAAAGTATCGTTACAAAGTTTACACAATTAGCAAAGCAAGCAGGCACAGCTTTAGCAGAAAATTCGAGTTTACTTGATGAAGGTTTAGTTGCTCATAAAAAAGCAGATGAGCAAGAAAAGAGGGCTGCTGAGTTAGTAAAATTATCCGCTTGGTTAACACAAATTAGTGAGTGCCAAGGCGAACTTGAATTATTAAGTGCAATAGCACTGCCAATGCCTGACTACTTACTTAACGGTAATCGCCACCCTAAAGCATTTAAAACTCAATTGGCACAAGTATTGATAAACGCTAAAGATATTAAGACGCAAGTTAAAGACCTCGCAAAACATATCAATAAAGCTAAGGCATATCAATTGGTTAGGATTGCAATTTATCAAATAAGAAAACAAGTAATACAAACAAAAGAACAGCTAAACTGTCTTGATTTTGATGATCTTATTAATACCTTGGCTGATTGCTTGCAAAACTCTTCACCACATCAAGAAAAGAATGTTTTAGCACAAACGTTATTAGCACAGTATCCTGTAGCGTTAGTGGATGAATTTCAAGATACCGATCCGCAACAGTTTGCTATATTGCAGGGGATTTATTATCAACATAATCAGCGACATAACCAGAATGCTAATCAGTATAATGAAGCGCTAAGCCAAACTAAAACGAACGATATTGCTTTGTATTTAATTGGCGATCCTAAACAAGCGATATACGGATTTCGGGGCGGTGATATCTTTGCTTATCTAAATGCGCGTAGTGACTGTGATTATCATTGGCTTATGGATACTAATTGGCGCTCCAGTCCAGATATGGTCGAAGCTTATAATCAGGTCTTCCTACATGGCAAAGAGCTCCAAGGTAAGAAACTTGATAATGACAAAGCTAACGGTAATGCCCCATCTGTCTTTGGTTATGACATTCCATATCAAGCAGTGTTAGCAGGGAAACAAATCAATTCAATTTTAGACCGACAGCAAAATGATGATCGTGCGCTACAATTTATTCATTTCACTGGAGAAGACGAAGGTGAAAAAGTTAAGCAATCAGTCAGGCCATTAATGGCGACTTGGTGTGCTAATGAAATAGTTAATTTGCTCAATAAAAATGGCTCCAACGGAAAAATAAAACCGCAAGATATCGCTATTTTAGTGCGGGATGGGCGTGAAGCAACTGATATAAAAGAGGCACTGCTGCGAGCCAATTTGGCGAGTGTATTTTTATCAGACCGTGCTAATTTATTTCATAGTGAGCAAGCGAAGCAGCTTATACAATTATTAAAAGGTATATTAGCACCTGAAGATGAACGTATTTATTTAAGCGCACTTGCTTGTGGTTTACTTGGATTCAACGCAATAGCATTGTATAAACTGCAACAAGATGAGTCTGCCTATCAAGCTTTAAAATTTAGTTTTTTTGATTACCGAGCGCAATGGCAACGCCAAGGTTTCATCACCATGGCAGTAAACTTAATGCATCAGCATTTTGATCTTTCTCAGGCTAATATGCACGGCAATATGGCGCGATCATTAACTAATCTTTTACACCTATTTGAAATATTACAATCGGCTAGCCAGCAATTTTTACAACCCCAAGAATTGCTTTATTGGTTTGAACAACAATGTAATGAAGACAACAGTGGTACAATAAGCGAATTAGAAGCTGAACAGCGTCTTGAGAGTGATGGCAATTTAATTCGAATAGTTACTCAACATGGCGCAAAAGGCCTTGAATATCCAGTTGTGTTTATTCCTTTTGCAACTCGTCATAAAGATCCACTCAAATTTGGGACTAAATCTGTCAATTATCTTGAATACCATAATGAGCAAGGGCAATTATGTCTAAGCTTAGATGGTGATGAACAAGCTAAAAGTTTGATGGCAAATGAAGCTTATGCTGAAAGTATTCGTCTATTGTATGTCGCTATCACTCGAGCGGAGCATCGTTGTTATATTCTAAGTACCGCTTTTGATAAATATGCTTCATCGCCTTTGGGTAAATCACTGCAATGGCAGTCAGAGCAAGATATAACGCAGAGCTTGCAACAGTTAGTTGATAAATCGCCTGAGGCTATTAGCCTACAGCAAGTCTCGTTTGATGAGATAATTGCAGGTGATAATTTGTTGCAACAAAATGATGCTCAAATTCCTGCTCTACAAGTTAGTAAGTTTGTTGGAAAAATTGAGCGTGATTGGTGGTTAAGCTCTTTTTCTGCTTTAAGCAGGAATTTACGCCATGGTGGTGTTTCTTCACCTGATAGAGACTCAACGGAACTTTTTGAAAATAATATTGCAAATTATAACGAAAATTATAATAACAAAAAGTCATTATTACGCTTTCAACTGGCTAAAGGTGCTCATAGCGGCAACTTATTACACGATATTTTAGAGCATAGTAATTTTAAAAACAGCGCTGATGTTGATAATAATTTACTGGAAAGCACTAAGTGGCCGTTGGTAAAATATGGCGAATTAGCATCAGGGTTTAATGAAACCGACTTGGTTACTTGGCTTGATGAAATCGTTAATACGCCACTTCTATCCAACAATAAATATGCAGAAAGTTTTTGTCTTAGCGATATAGTCACTCAAAAAACGTTACGAGAAAGTGAGTTTTATTTTCCAATGGAGAAGGCCAGTGTTGCTAGTTTGGAAAAATTGCTAACCGATCATCGAAATACAGATAGCGAAACACAAAACCATAAAAATGTTCGATTACCTAGTTATAAATCTCTTAAAGGTATGATGCATGGTTTTATTGATTTAGTGTTTGAACAAGATGGTAAATACTATGTTTGTGATTATAAATCGAGCCATTTAGGTGATGACTTTAGTGATTACAACCATGAGGCATTACGTCATAATATAGAAAAAAATTATTATGACTTACAATACCTTATCTATAGTTTGGCTTTACATCGCTATTTAAAACAAAATCTAGCTGATTATAATGCAGAAGAGCATTTTGGTGGTATTTACTATTTATACTTACGTGGCATGAGTCGAGGAATGAGCCATGATGAAGTTTACAAAGGTGCAGGTGTATATTACCGCCAAATCACATTAACTGAATTAACGCAATTAGATGTGCTTTTCTTAGGTGAAGTGCTAGGCGAAGAGCCAGTTAACAATCTAAGTAAAGCGTTAGATAAGGAGCAAGGATAATGGCTCAAGCATATATTAACTATAACCAAGCACAGCAGCAATTAGCAGGCATAGAAGCCATAGATTACTTTTTTGCTAGAGAAATGGTCATTGCTTTAAGCGTCAGCTCTGAACTTTCTACTAAAACTGAAATATCAGCTGAGCAAGTACAAGTATTAATGCATCTGTTTATGGTTTTAAGTGTCAGTTTACGAGCAGGACATACATGCTTACCATTAACTGAGATTTCTGGAGTACATTGGGCTGTTGCTTTTGATGAGCAAGATCAATGTAGTCATCAAGGTTATGTTTTTCCAAGATCAGATGTTATAAGTTCATTACTTGACGAACTTGATATTGGTTCTGGCGCACAGCAACCACTTGTTTTTGACAATAACAACTTGTATATGCGTCGTTACCATCAATTTGAATGTGAGCTATCACAAGATATTAACGAACGCTTAATGCAGAAAACTTCACTATCAATAAAAGATATAAGCTCAATTGTTAGTCAATTATTCACAAGTGACCCATCTACACAAATGAAAGCGCAAGAAATTGATTGGCAAAAAATTGCGGTAGCCAATGCTATTAATAAAAATTTCACTGTTATTGCTGGTGGTCCAGGAACAGGGAAAACCTATACAGTGACTAAGTTACTTGCTGCGCTGTTAATGCTACATACAAACAGTCAAAGCAGCCATGTTCAAAGTAAAAGCAATGAGCAAGCATTAGAAATTGCGTTAGTTGCACCTACAGGAAAAGCGGCACAACGTTTATCTGAATCTATCATCAAGGCTATTGCCGGTTTTAAAGGCCTTATTGATGACGATATTTTAGCGGCAATGCCAACTCAGGCGAAAACAATTCATCGATTGTTAGGTGTTATTCCGAACAGTCCAAACTTTAGACATAATCAAAATAATTTACTTAGCTGTAATGTTTTACTAATAGATGAAGTGTCTATGGTTGATTTACCTATGATGGCGCGCATATTTCGGGCGTTAAAACCTGAATCAAAAATTATACTTTTGGGCGATGCTGATCAATTACCCTCTGTTGCTGTTGGTAGTGTTTTAGCTGATATTGCGCCAAGACCGCATTGTGGTTATAGCAAATCAAATTTAATATATTTGGAGCAAGTATGTCAACTGGATCAAAATCAGTTACAAAGCACATTTGAACAAACTAATTTAGTATCAGAAACTCACCACGATCACCTGAGTTTTTTAGTCAAAAGTCGTCGGTTTGACGATGAAGGAGGCATTGGCAAATTAGCAACTCTTGTTATACAAGGTCAATCTACCCAAAGTTGGCAGTTATTGGAGTCATCAACACATAGAAAGTCTTCTACAATCACAGCCTCATCAACAGATATATCCCCAAATCAGCTAACCTTAGTTGATAACAACTTAAGCAGTTGGTTAACACCTTTACTTAACAAGTATTACCAAGGAATTGCTCAATGTATTGATATTTCCGACGCTTTTACTTTGTTGGCTAAGTTTCGAGTTCTGTGCGTTACGCGTCAAGGTGAGTTTGGTGTAGATGCGTTGAATCAATGGATAAAAGATCAATTAGTTCACAATTCATATGCCTCTCAAGCTGGTTATCATGGCATGCCTATTATGATCAGTGAGAATGACTATCGCCTAGGGCTTTTTAATGGTGACATCGGATTGCTTTGGCGTACAAGTGATGGTCATTTAATGGCCTTTTTTGAAACAACAGATCATGACATGACAGAACGCTTGTCAAAAGGTAAGTCATATAAAATACTTCTCCCTTCACGTTTACCTAAATATGACGCTGTTTATGCAATGACCATCCATAAGACCCAAGGTAGTGAGTTTGAGCATGTTGCTATAGTGCTTCCTAAGCAAACAGAGCATCAACTACTTTCTCGTGAATTGCTCTACACCGGCATAACTAGAGCAAAAACGAAATTAACCATTGCCAGCAATAGTCAAACTTGGCAATTTGGCGTAAAAACAGCAATAAAACGTTATTCAGGCTTATCACTTTAATTTATACTTTACTTTTAACAGAATACCTTTCATTTTCTTAGGAACACTTACCCCCAATGCAATTAATCAATATAGGTAAAGCGCGCTACCGAAAACATTTAAATATCACCATTGTTGGCTTTATTGGAACTTTATTAGTGTTGGCGCTAGTTTTTGGTCAATTACTTATTGCAAGTTTTGCAGCGGAAGGCGTTAATAATTTTAGGTATAATTTACTTGGTGTTGTTTTATCTCTCTTTGCCTG
>Ga0209184_1000076_pt1 | contig 124956 bp, 104 predicted proteins | sample EN8Hudsemesocosm_2_FD_184627 | JGI IMG/M metagenome (GOLD analysis project Ga0209184, IMG submission 184627) | Methane-oxidizing microbial communities from mesocosms in the Hudson Canyon - EN8C Hudson Canyon (SPAdes) (version 2) | ecosystem: Environmental > Aquatic > Marine > Cold seeps... | reverse complement strand
ATAAAGTCTTCCCTCTCTTCCCTTTCGATAAACGGCGGGGAAATTTCTTCGAGTGCCCTAACCGCGGCACTCGAAGAAAACCAGTATCAAAGCCAATAAACTTACAAAGCGTTGTAAGCTTTTTCCAACTTTTTCAGTTGTTTCTTACCTGGTACCCCAAATAGATTCACGGCGTGACGCAAGCGTGCCCGCGTCATATCGGGGCCCAACAAGGTCATGGAGTCCATGATGGAAATAGACGCCGCGCTGCCGGTAACAGCCACAAACAAGGGGCCATTCAGATCTTTCATTTTCAATTCCATTTGCTCGGCGAGGGTTTTCAGTGATTGAAAAATTTCATCTCGCTCCCAAATTCTCAAAGCCTCTAAACGCCACAAGGCAAATTGCAGCACTTGCTTCAATTGGTCTTCTTCAAATTTCTGCCCAGCAAAATCTTCAACACTCAAAGGCAACATTCCCGATACTAGAAACGAAGTGAGTGGCGCAAAGTCACTGAGTGTTTCCATACGCTTTTGCGCGTGAGGCAAGACTTCAAGTAACTTACTTCGATTTAATGACCAGTCTTGCAGACGGTCAGCCAACTGCTCTGTGGAAAAGTTCTCACGAATCCACAAACCGTTTAACCAAGACAGTTTTTCTTGATCGAACACTGGCCCACCCAAAGAAACCCGGCTGATGTCAAAGCTCTTAATCATTTCTTCTAGGCTAAACTTTTCACTCTCGTCCGGCATGGACCAACCCATGCGGCCTAAGTAGTTCAGCAGGCCTTCGGGCAAATAACCCATCGCCTTGTAATACAGAATGCCGGTGGGGTTTTTGCGTTTGCTGAGTTTCGACTTATCGGTATTGCGCAAGAGCGGCAGATGACACAGCACGGGGGTTTCCCAGCCAAAGTATTTATAGAGCAATTGGTGCTTAGGTGCCGAATTCAACCACTCCTCACCACGAATGATGTGGGTAATTTCCATTAGGTGGTCGTCCACCACGTTGGCGAGGTGATAAGTGGGCATGCCATCAGACTTCAGCAAAATTTGTGCGTCCACTTGACCCCAGTCGAGCTCTACGGTGCCGCGCAGCATGTCTTCCACGGGGCAAGGACCCTCGCCTTCCGGCACGTTCATGCGAATAACCGAGGGGGCACCGGCGGCTTTACGGCGCTCCGCTTCATCGGCGGGAAGCGCCAACTCAGCAGGTTTGAGGGCCGAGAAGCCACCTTGCTCGCGGCGAGCTTCGCGCAGAGCGTCGAGCTCTTCCGGAGTGCGATAGCAGTGAAACGCATCACCTTGAGCCACTAACTGCTCGGCGTATTGGCGATAGATGTCACCGCGCTCACTCTGGCGATAAGGGCCGTGGGGGCCACCAACATCGGGGCCTTCGTCCCAATCCAAGCCCAACCAGCGCAAGCTATCGAGAATAGACTGTTCCGACTCTGGGGTGCTTCGCACTTGGTCTGTGTCTTCAATACGCAGTAAAAACTGGCCGCCGTGCGCGCGGGCAAAGCAAAGGTTAAACAATGCGATGTAAGCGGTGCCTACATGGGGGTCGCCGGTGGGCGAAGGAGCAATACGGGTACGAACGGTCATTGGGCGTGTAATCCTGACAAAGGGCGCAAAAGTGCGGATTATACGCGGAATGCCATAGAGAGATAAGCCGTAGTTTAGAAGAAAATCTGCCTATATTTTGAGCAATTTGAATGGATGTTGATTTATTTTGCTTTATTTTTAATTTGTTTGGAACTAAACCTGCCCTAGGCCGTCTCAATAAGCGTACCAAATTTGATTTGGTGTCTTGCTCTCCTCATTTAGCTTATAACCTCCAGCCTTTGGCTAGGGGGTTTTTTTTTGCCTTAATTTCCTGCAGCCCCCATAAAAGGAGGTGTAATGACAGCGGGCAGTCTATAATGCGCGGATGTATCGGGGAAACCCTTAATCTATTGATCTCTGCTTGGCCTTCCCTCCCGATACAAAGCAGTTTAACTGGAATTGGCTAAGCTCTAACCTTTGGAAGTTTTTACTATGAAAAGAAATGATGCCATAGGCATTTCATTACTCGCACTGCGATTGTCAGTGTTCCTCGTGATGCTGATGTGGACCCTAGATAAGTTTATTAACCCTTCACACGCTATTGCTATTTTTGAAAATTTTTACTTTATCTCGGGTCTTGAGAACAACGTTGTTCTTATCCTCGCGATTCTAGAGATAGCCTTGCTTGCCCTTTTTGTTTTAGGTTTGTTCAAAACCCTAACATACGGCGCCGTATTAGCACTTCACGCGGTTTCCACACTCTCTTCGTTTGGCATGTACCTAGCGCCCTTCGAACAATACAACCTTCTATTCTTTGCAGCCTGGCCTATGCTAGCGGCGTGTTTTGCGCTCTTTTTACTGCGCAACGAAGACACACGACTCACAGCCTCTGGTTTGTTCTCAGGCCTTAGCCGCCTAGGTGGCGGTGGCGGCAGTGTTAACGGCACCGTGAAGTGGTTTAAAAATGACAAAGGTTTTGGCTTTTTAACCTGCGACGGACAAGACGTGTTTGTTCACCACAGCGCCATTGAAGGCAAAGGCCGCAAAACTTTGCGCGAGGGCCAACAAGTATCTGTGGTCATTGGCCAAGGTCCTAAGGGCCCACAAGCGGAAAAAGTCACTATTTTGTAATGTGATTCACGCTTGATAAAAAAAGCCGGGCTAACGATCATCGCTAGCCCGGCTTTTTTTTGCTTTACGAACTGCTCTACTATGACTTACTCAACAAAGGCTCGCTCAATCACATAGTGCCCCAGGTGCCCGTTGCGAGTTTCCTTGAAACCTTTATCGTCCAAAATGGCGCAGGTCTCCTTCAACATTGCGGGGCTACCACATATCATGAAGCGGTCATTGTCGACGCTAAATTCTGGCAGACCAATGTCCTCAAACAACTTGCCGCTCACCATCAAGTCGGTTAAACGCCCGTTGTTGCGGAATTCTTCCCGAGTCACCGTGGGGTAATACACCAGTTTGTCGCGAACCATATCGCCAAAATATTCATGTTCTGGCAGCTCTTCTTCGATGATTTGTGAATAAGCCAGTTCGTCTACGTAACGACAGCCGTGAATCAGCACAATCTTATCGAAGTGCTCGTATACGTCTGGGTCTTTAATAATGCTGAGGAAAGGCGCTAGGCCTGTGCCCGTACTGAGCAAATATAGATGTTTACCGGGCAGCACGTGCTCACGCACCAAGGTACCCGTGGGCTTGCGGCTGACGTAAATTTCATCGCCGGGTTTAATGTTCTGCAACTTCGAGGTGAGCGGCCCATTGGGTACTTTAATACTGAAAAATTCCAACTCGTCTTCATGGTTTGCACTGGCAATGCTGTAGGCACGCAATAAGGGGCGACCTTCGTTTTCCAAGCCGATCATAGTGAAATGGCCATTCTCGAAGCGGAAGCTGCTGTCTCGGCTGGTTTTGAAGCTAAAAAGGGTGTCGGTCCAGTGATGAACGCTAAGAACTTGCTCTTTGTTTAAGGCCGCCATGGCTACTAACTCACTCTAGGTAATTGAGTGGCTATTATTGAAGGCTTTCAATAATAAGTAAAACAGGTTATTTTGATATCCATTATTGGAATTACAGGTTAATCAATGAAATACACTCTCCGCCAGCTGCAGGTGTTTCTAGCCACCGCCCATTTCGAGAATATTACCCACGCCGCCAATAGCTTGGCCATGTCGCAATCGGCCGCCAGCAGCGCGCTTAAAGACCTTGAGCAACAGTTTGATATTCAGCTCTTCGACCGCATTGGCAAACGCCTACAGCTTAATGACCTAGGACGCTCGATTCGGCCTCAGGCTATGGCCCTACTCGAACAGGGCAACGACTTGGAGCAGGCCTTCGGCCAACACTCGGAAATGGGGTCCTTGAAAATTGGCGCGACTCTGACCATTGGTAATTATGTCGCGGTGCAGGCCATTGCGCGCTTTATGGAAGAGCATCCCGAAACGAAAATCGATTTAGACGTTGAAAATACCTCAGAGATCACCCGCAAGGTGTGCAACTTCGAACTGGATGTTGGCCTCATTGAAGGTGAACTTCGTCACCCAGAGCTGGATGTAAGCCGCTGGCTTGAAGATGAACTAGTGGTGTTCTGCGCGCCCGACCACCCTCTAGCCTCTCGCCCAAACCTAAGCGACCAAGACTTGCGTGAGGCGACTTGGATTCTGCGTGAAACAGGATCTGGCACTCGGCAGAATTTTGACCGTGCCATGCATGGCCTCATTCCAGATTTGAAAGTCTTACTCGAACTTCAGCACACAGAGGCCATTAAACGTGCAGTGGAAGCAAAGCTGGGCATCGCTTGCTTATCACGGATAGCTTTAAGTGATGCTTTTAAACGGGGAAGTTTAGTGCCCTTATCTGTTCCGCAGCGCGACTTACACCGACACTTTTATATTATTCAACACAAGCAAAAGTATCGCAGTGAAGGTATAGCTTTATGGTTGTCACACTGTGAGACCATTGCCAATGAAGTGAACGAGTCTAATGAATTCAATGATTGATTCTCTTAATCGGCATAAACTTCAAGGCAGGTTTTTTGTTAACGGTAGATAATTGCTTGTCCGGGATAATGGTATTTTCAAAAAAGTAGCTTTGACAGAAATTGCTTATAGCTCTGGGATTCCTTTGATTTTATAGGGAAGTTAAACAAGGGTTTAAAAAAGCTCTACTGTCCCTGTTTTCTTAGACCCCTTCAACAATCCTCTTGCTTGTAATTGATTATATTCCTGCACGTCATTTCTTCCATGCTCTTTGACATAATACAAGGACTGGTCGGCGCGCCCTAATACTTCCGTAGAAAAATCTCCTTTATTTATCTTGGAAAAACCTATACTAACGGTGATTTTACCAACCTGTGGGAATTCATAATTGGCTATTGCGACACTGAACCTCCTCAATACAGCAAATGCCATTTTTTCCGTTATGGGCTCAAGTAAAACTACGAATTCCTCACCACCAAAGCGAAATGACAAATCAGAATCTCTGAAGCTGGATTTTATAACTTGCGATAGAAGTAATAAAACTTCATCACCAATCACATGGCCATAGGTGTCATTAACATTCTTAAAATGATCAATATCGACAATTGCCAGCCAAGGCCATTCATCGTCGCGCTGTAAACGCGGCTGTTGTGCAGGAGGTACAGGTCTATGAATACTTTTACGCTGCGACTGTATGTCTATCAGCCTCTGAAACTTACCATCAAAGGTGCGTCGATTCAGTAGGCCTGTCAATTTATCACAAGAGCTTTCGTTGAGAATATACCGGTAATTTGAATATACAGTTAGCATTCCCTCGATCATGCTCAGATCATCAGAAATGTCCGACTCAGAGGTAATTATTAATAGTAAGGGCATGTCTCTGTCAATCGCCACGGGAATCAAGGCTACGTAAAAGCCAGTACCATCGAAGAAATACTCAGAGCTGCCAGTTTTTAGGCTGTGAGTCGCACGCTCATCAAGTGCCACCAAACGAGGAACGTCCTCCCAATTGAAATCAATACGACTCTCACCCTGTTTATCGAGAACATAAGAGGTGACACTTTGAACATAGTTAACATTGAAATCCTCTCCCAGCTTATTGAGAGTAATTTCGCGGACAGGTAGCAGCTCAGCGAGCGCAACCAGAAGGCTAAACTCTAATGACTCAATGTCTCTTTGGCCGGTGATTTTAACTATCGAATCAAGTAGGTATGTATCCATTAGTAATAGTCTAGATTATTCTTGGGAATCAGCTAGGATAAAGTTGTTTCATCCACTTGGACGCCGCCGGATGCAGTAAGTGCAGCGAGCTGTGTTCCCACACACCCTTAAACCACGATAAGCCTTAAGCTCTCGTATTGAATGCAAATTTCATGGCGTGTCGCCACCTGACTACCAAAGTGAAAAACTAAGCCAAACACTTTCTTAATTGCTCTTCTACTGTTTGCCAGTTTTCGACTTGCAGAGCAATCATTTCAACACGTGACTCAGTAGCCGGCGAAACCGCTTCACAAGATACGGTATCACGCATTTTGTTGACGCTAAGCCAGCCCTCCTCTGTGTAAAAAATGCCTTTAATTCTAGGGATAGAAAACGCTTTAAGCGTAGCCAGCAAACGTTCGCGCTGAAATTGGCTGCCTTCAGGAAAACGCCAGCCGCAACTGTGGGCATATTCACTTTCATTTTCGCGGCGTTGCCACTGCAACACGGGGACCTCTGCGTCCTCAGCCTTATCAGCCGCAGGATGAGCATGTTCAGACTCAGACGGGGGTGAATGCTCAGCCGCCACACTCACTCCCAATCGCTTGCGGTGTTTTTCCATCAACCACTGCCAAGGCATATCACCTTGCTCAATGGCATCAAGCTTCTCTTTCGCGGGAGTCAGTGAACGTGCGTACTCGTAAAAGTGTTTTAAGTGAGCTTGGCTCGAGCTCTGTTTTTTTGTGGCCAAGAGCACGTCGGCCATGGCAATTTGGTCTGAGAACGAAGCCAAGTCGGCAAACTTTGGCTCGCTCAAACACCAAGGGTCTACTAAACACACTACCGCTTGCAGATCCAAAACCCCCTCAAACTCTGGGCCAGAAAACTGTTCTAGAACCTGCTTCGGATGAGCTAGGCCCGTAGGTTCTATGAGTATTCTGTCGGGGTTTTGCGCTTTAATCAGCTGATTGAGAGCAATTTTTGAAGGCAAGCCAACCGAGCAACACATACATCCACCAGGCACTTCTTTTACGGCAATGTTATCGGCTGTAAGCAGTGCACCGTCTATGCCCACCTCGCCAAACTCGTTCACCAACACAGCCCAACGCTCATGAGCGGGCTTGGTTTTTAACAAGTGCCTGATTAGGGTAGTTTTTCCAACCCCCAGAAAACCAGTAATGATGTTAGTGGGAATGTTTCGATATTGAGTGGCCATAACTATCTATTTACTTCTATGTTTACGTCTCTATTTACTTCTATGTTTACGTCTCTATTTACTTCTATGTTTACGTCTCTATCTATTTACCTAGCAATCTGTTTTTCTACCTACCTACAAATAACCAATGGATTCAAAGCGCTCAACCAGATGTTCGACAAACAGACGAACTTTAGGCGACAGATGACGATTGCTGGGGTAAACCGCCCACACCGCGGTATCGCTGGGTTGGTATTGCTCCATTACGGATTCTAGACGACCCGATTGTAAATCTTCATGCACGTAAAAATCGGGAAGCTGCACCAAACCCAAACCCGCTCGCGCCGCCTCGAGTAAACTGCTGCCGTTATTACTCTTCCATTTACCCTCTACTCGAATATCTGTGTGGGTACCGGTTTCTTCGCGGAAACGCCAAGTCGACAGAGAGCCAATTAAGCAATTGTGTTTTTTCAGTGCGGCGACAGAATCGGGCCGACCGTAGCGGTCGAGATACTCGCGATTCGCGCAGATATACAATTTTCGCGCCGCCACTCGTCGGGCGATCAATGAAGAGTCTTTTAATACGCCGGCGCGGATGGCTAGGTCATATCCTTCCGCCACCAGGTCAACGTTCCGATTGGCGAAATTTATCTCCACGTTGAGCTGCGGGTGCTGCTTAGAGAATGCCGCCGCGGCAGGAGCAATATATCGCTCACCAAAGGCCCCCGCCACCGTTATGCGTAAGGTGCCACGGGGCGTATCTTGCAAATCCATCACCGACTGATCCGCTTCGCTCATATTGTTAAGCACTTCGCGACAGCGTTCGTAATAAGCCCTGCCCACTTCGGTCAAGGCCAAACGGCGGGTGGTTCTAATCAATAACTGCACACCCAGACGATTCTCAAGCTGGCTGATTTGTCGGCTAACATGCGATTTTGATACGTTTAGCTTGTCAGCAGCGGCGGAAAAGCTTCCTGCTTCTACTACCTCTGCCAGCACCTCTACGCTGTCCCACTTACTCATTCACCCACCCTCGTAATATTTTCGGCTGTTACCCACGGATTGTTACCCCAGTGCAACAATGTTTTCGATTCTAAACGGCTTCACATCAGGAAAGCAACAAACTATAGTGTCTTGCAGATAAATCACGCTGCCAACCGTACGCCCTGCAAACACCCAAGGGCTGTAAAACGGTCTGAACAATCGATTCAACCACACAGGAAATCACTCGATGAAAACTCGCGCTGCCGTTGCCTTGCAGGCTGGGAAACCTTTGGAAATAATGGAATTAGACCTAGAGGGCCCCAAGGCCGGAGAGGTGATGATAGAACTCAAGGCCACGGGCATTTGCCACACCGACGCCTTTACCCTCTCAGGTGATGACCCCGAAGGCGCCTTCCCGGCGGTTCTAGGCCACGAGGGCGCGGGCGTTGTGGTTGAAGTTGGCCCTGGGGTCAAAAGCTTAAAACCAGGTGACACCGTGATTCCTTTATACACTTGTGAATGTCGCGAGTGTAAATTTTGCTTAAATCCGAAAACCAACCTCTGCCAAGCCGTCCGCGCAACCCAAGGCCAAGGCCTAATGCCCGATGGCACCTCACGTTTCTCTCTAGATGGCAAACCCATTCTGCACTATATGGGTTGCTCAACATTTTCTAATTACACAGTGTTGCCGGAAATTTCTGTAGCGAAAATACGCGACGACGCCCCCATGGACAAAGTGTGCTACATCGGCTGCGGTGTCACCACCGGTATTGGCGCCGTGTTGTTCGAGGCAAATGTTGAGGAGGGCTCTAACGTTGTGGTGTTTGGTTTAGGCGGTATCGGCTTGAACGTTATTCAAGGCGCACGCTTAGCCGGTGCCAATAAAATTATCGGTATCGACCTGAATCCCGGGCGCGTAGAGCTGGCCAAAAAATTTGGCATGACTCACTTCATCAACCCTAAAGACGTTCACAATGTGGTAGAGGCTATTATTGACCTGACCGATGGTGGTGCTGACTACAGCTTCGAATGTATTGGCAATGTGAACACCATGCGCCAAGCACTTGAGTGCTGTCACAAGGGTTGGGGTGAATCTATTATTGTGGGTGTTGCGGGCGCGGGCCAAGAAATTGCTACCCGCCCCTTCCAGCTGGTAACCGGGCGAGTCTGGCGCGGCACAGCCTTTGGTGGTGCACGCGGCCGTACCGATGTACCAAAAATTGTCGACTGGTATATGGACGGGAAAATCAACATCGATGACTTAATCACGCATACCATGCCGCTGGAAGACATTAATAAAGGTTTTGACCTTATGCACGAAGGTAAGAGTATTCGTTCGGTGGTGCTGTACTAATGGAACTAGAAAAACTCAGTGCCAACACCTGTTTTGGCGGCCAACAATTACAGTACAGTCACGCGTCCAGCGTACTGAACTGCTGCATGCGCTTTTCAATTTTTTTACCCTCCATTGCCGCCAATCAAAACGTACCCGTACTGTATTGGTTGTCGGGCTTGACCTGCAGCGATGAAAACTTTGTGCAAAAAGCCGGAGCACAACAATACGCAGAACAGTATGGCCTCGCCATCGTTGCACCTGACACCAGCCCAAGAGGCGAAGGTGTGCCCGATGACATCGAAGGCAGCTATGACTTTGGTTTAGGCGCCGGTTTTTATGTCAATGCTACCGAAGCTCCATGGGCTCAGCACTATCAGATGTACGATTACATCACCCAGGAACTGCCCGCGCTAATTGCGGCACACTTTCCAGTTGATGCTAAAAAATCCAGCATTTTTGGTCATTCCATGGGCGGGCACGGGGCCCTGACTATCGCCTTGAAAAACACAGAGCGATATCAATCAGTTTCAGCTTTCGCCCCAATCACTTCCCCGATTCGCTGTCCCTGGGGACAAAAAGCTCTGGGAAATTACCTAGGTGAGAATCGCAAAACTTGGACTGACTATGACGCCACCGAGCTTGTAGACAAGGCAACGCGAAAAATTCCCATGCTGGTAGACCAAGGCACAGGCGATCAATTTCTTGCCGAACAGCTGCAACCTGAACTCTTAGTTGAGGCCTGCGATAAAGCCAACTACCCCATTACACTTCGCATGCAAGAAACTTACGACCACAGCTATTTTTTCATGGCCTCCTTCATGAAAGACCATGTGGCGTTTCATGCTAAGGCTTTGAAAGCATAGGTCAGGACATTAAGGAACGTGATAGGCGACAGACCCGTCGCCGTGACTTACGAGCTAGTTGACGCGGGTAAATCCGCACTAAATATTTTCGATGGACTAAGGGTTTGGTCTAGATCCCATCAGATATAGCCGAGAAATACTTTGAACTATTTAGCTCACCTTTATCTAGCCCAGCCAAATGCGGACTCCCACTTTGGCAATCTTCTAGGTGACTTTGGTGGTCACCGACATGTAAAGCACCTGCCAATTAGAGTCAAGAATGCCTTAGACAATCATTACTTAGTGGATAAATTTACGGACAACCACCCTGCGATAAAAGAGGCAAGGCAATATTTTTCAGTTCAACGCAAACGATTCGCGAGCATTGCCATTGATGTATTATTCGATCACTTCCTCATCCAGCACTGGCAAAAATTTGGTCGAGAACCAATCTCAGATTTTAAACGAAATAGTTATCAGCTTTTAAACCAGCGCATTTCCGACATGCCCAGCAGAATGCAGATGGTTGTGGGCAACCTGACCAAGAACGACTGGTTCAAAGAATACGAAACCACAGCCGGCATAGGCCTAGCACTTGACAACATCGCCAGACGAATCCGTTTCGCCAATAAATTTTCAGGTGCGATTGAAGACATTCATCGACACTACAGTGAATTAGAAGACGTATTTTTAGAGTTTTTCCCTGAGCTAATAAATCACGTTAATCAGTCAGGCATTGAGGATCGCAGCAAAATGAGCATCGTCTAATTTTAGCTATAAGTACTAAACCGTTGTCCATTCCACCTACTGAAGGCCTCCTCTACTTAGTTGCTCTGTGCGCACAAGCTAATCACTTTCATCTGCCCGCCTAATTTAACACCACGCATTCAATGAAGTTTATTGGATATGGGCCTCTCATTAGTTGAAAAGCAAATCGTATACTTCACAACAAAGGTTCTTTTTTGTAGAGATCAAAGTTTAGTTCATCAACTTTAATACTGCCGATGGAATTACCCAGTGAAAACAGCGCAATAACTTGCAAATATACAGTCATAGCTAACGGTTCTAGGCTATGCAATTGATACTCCTTAATACTCAAGGTAACCATTAAGAAAATACTGGCACAGATACTGATGAATACTAGTGATTTTGCTACTACCCTTATCGCCTTTTGACGATCTTCTTCAGTTTGGTGCGGGTTGAGTTTTTTACCATAAAGATTCCAATAAATTAAACCCGCAAAAAACGCATTTACAGAGAAAAGAATCACCGCTGCATATGCGGCGCTACCTTCAACGCTTATTGTGAAATCTTCTAAATAAAAGCCGTATACAATGGCAATCAGTAATGTAAGAAAAGCAATATAAAGCCACTTAGGTGCAATAAAACTAGCGAGACTACGGGGGCTTAAAATAGCACTACGCACCGAACTTCGGTCTGCTGTTCGCATCATTTTAAATTGACTAAATTCAGAAATCTCAATTATCATAATTGGCATAAACTGCAACATAAAAAACAGCCACACTAATACTTGAGGTTCAATAAACTCCCCTTTGTTATTAAACACTACACTTAAAGTTAAAGTCACTAAGCCAGCAGCAGCAATCAACCAATTGGCCAAACGATAATTACCATGAAAACGATGATAATTTTCGATAGGTTGTGGGTATAGTTTAGGATACTGATCACAAGGGTAATGGGCTATCACATAGCGCATGCGTTGATATATTTTGTTAGGGAAATACACCGAAAAGAGTAATATTTGACTTAAAAATAAAATATAGAACATGATTTCGATCATCTTAATTGCCTCTCTTTCTATCTGAATTCATTACCTTTGTAAAAGCAATACGAATCTCTGAATCCGTAGCGCCGGTATGTCTCAACATACCAATCACATCAGTTAGTTTTTCCTCAACTAGCTCGTTAAGATTTACCGTACAGTTTTTCTCAGCATCAGGATGAATATAACTACCGCGATACCCTTTGGCTTGAATAACAGAGTCTCTTTCAAGCAAACGATAGGCTTTAGCAACTGTTTTGTTATTTAAACCAAGATCATTGGCCAATTGGCGAATTGACGGCAATGGATCTCCAGGTTTAATTTGCTTTTGCTGCACCGCCAGCTTTATTTGCTCAACTAGCTGGGAAAACTGGGGCAACGGATTATCAATATCAATGAATATTTCCATAATTATATTGCGCCTCTCAATGAACCACCTGTACCCCACCATCAAATGGTACACCCAGCGCTTAGCTTATGCAAATAAATCACAAAAAGAACTAATAGGATTAAAACGAATGAATCGAAATGGAATATTTGGCATGGCGCTTTCTAAATTCAAAAATTAGCAGATTACAAAGATATTGGGATTTTTCTGGCCGAGACTGCGAGATGCAGGGAACGGGAACTATCGGCTTTTTTAGTCGCGCGAGGAACGGATTCATACTGATAAAGTAAGACGCGAGCCCAATGAGGTCTATATTGATTTCATTGGGCCTTAATAACAAAAATGGCCATTCACTTTAATGAATAGCCACAGGTTAACTTAATAGCCCGATATTTAATCAGGCTTTTATAGATGAACTACTCTCTGCACTAGTGCTCATACGCTGCAAGCAAAGTTTAGCTCAGCTGCATTTGAATATGGAAAGTACTTCCCACCCGCTTATCAGACGTCACAGCCAAATGACCTTGGTGCTGCTCAGTAATAATAAAGTACGCAAAAGACAAACGACTGCTGGCATCATAAGCGCCTCGGTTTGGTCCGTTTCCGAAGAAGGGCTCAAACAAATCCATCTGTTCTTGATTATCTAAGCCAATACCATTGTGCTGAATCTTAATCCACAATGCATCGTAGCGCTCACTGACATGTACCTTAATTTCTGGTGTAAAATCTTCCGTGGCGTGCAAGCTTAAAGCGTGACAGGCATGGCGAAACAAACTGATAAATACATACTGCATTTCAGTCACATAACAAGGTATTAGCGGTAAATTTGCTTCAAAATCACGCTCAATCACAATATCATTAAACGAAATATCCTCAGAAACCGACAGCATACCGCCCGCCAGTTCTAATGCGTGCTCCATAATCTCAGGCACAGACGCCATTTGCTTGTCTTCACTACTACCGCGCGCAAACATCAAAAGGTTGGAAATAATCGACGATACCGAACGACCCTTCTCCGCAGCATCATCTAGCAAAGGCAAATAATCGCCTTCTGCCGACTCACCCTCCGCCAGCAACTTTTGAACATTCTCAACATCGTACAAAAGGCTTTGTAGCGGAATATTAATATCGTGGGCCATCGAAGACGCCAACTCACTCATAGACGACATTTTATCGTTATGAATCAGCATATTTTCAGCCATCACCTTCTTACTAACGTCATCAATTAGAATCACCACACCCACATCACTACCCTCTTGAAGCGGGTAAATAGTAATGTCGAAGTGATACATTCCACGCTGACTGTGCTCAACCGTTAGCGTCTCATTCGCCTCAAGTGCCTGCTGCACCTGAGCTCGAGTTACCGTAATAATCGGATAAGCCTTCCACAAATCTTGCCCTAGTGCCGCCTCAGTAGTTACCCCCGACACCTTCTCGGAATAGCGATTCCACTGCGTAATACGACAATCTTTATCCAAGCCAACCAACATCAGCGGCATAGACTTCAGAACATCCTTAATATAAGAATCTGAAGCCCGAAGCTTCTCCGCCGTATCAACATGGCGAACAACCTCCTGTTCCAACTTCTCATTACTTTGAGTCAGCAAATGATTCGACTTATCCAAAGTTGCCGTGCGCTCCTGCACCCGCAACTCCAAACTCTGCCGAATAGCCTCCAAAGATTCATTCGAACGGCGTACCGCTCGACGGCTATAGATCAAATCCGAAATCACAATCACCAGCAAAATGATGAGCGTACCGCTCGTCCAATTCGCCAAATGTTGCCAATTCGTATTGCCATCAGCGTCTTTAAAAATACCAATGCCATCGGCCGAAACCCAGGGCGCAATCAATAAAAGAGGAAGTAATAAACGTTTCATAATTTACAGCATCAAACCAAAGTCATAACTACAGCGTAAAAAGAAGCCAGCAACATCGCAACATTACTGAAAAAGCCCAACATCATACCCAAAGCGCGCTTAGTAGGGTCAGCCACATACGCCAGACCATACAAAACTCGCCCCACAAAAAACACCGACCCAGCTATAGCCGCCACATCAGGCCGAAAGAAATAGGCACAAACCCACATCAGCGGCAGAGTCACAACCAACTGCTCAAGCGTATTCATCTGCACACGCAAATTGCGCTCGAAATTCTCATCACCGGTCATCGCAGGCGCCTTAATACCCGCCTTACCACGAGCAAGGCCCGCCATCATACAGAAAACCATATATTGTAAAAGCAGCAACAAAGTCACCAGAGCAACATAGCTCATTCCCAACACCCCAAAGTCATTATTATATGGGAAGCAAAACTACCATACTTTGCGTTCAAGCGTGAACAATAAGCGCCTACAAGCCCCAAAAAATGGCCTTCAGAACCCAAAAAACAAACAACAGCCAGTAGAGAAAAGAAAACAGAGAACAGAAGAGAGGTTCAGCCACGCGTCACCCATCGCGCCCATTCAGAACGCGTTTACGGCTTTCCCCTTTGACCAAGGTCATTTAGCGAGGACTGTTTGAGTCCGGCACGGGCGAGTTCCGCAGCGGCTTGGTCAGAGGGGAGAGGCGTGCGTTCGGGCGCGGTGGGTGGCGCGTGGCTGAGCCGGCGCCTCGCCCCATTCCAGAATCAATTTACCCCAACAAGCCCACACACAAGAGAACTACCAGAGCCCGTGAGCAGGGAGTTTCGCAGCCGCTTAGCCAGAGGGAAGGCGTGCGTCCGGGCGTGATGGGTGGCGCGTGGCTGAGCCGGCGCATAGCATCACCCCAGAGCTGGAGAGTAAAACAGAAGACAGAACTCTCTGGCATCTCAAATCACACCAGAAAGCTCAAAAAAAGAACCTAAAGCTTATATCCAGATTCCTCATGTAAAACAATATCCAGCCCCATATTTTCCTCATCCTTCGACACACGCAAACCGCCAGTCAGCAAACCCGTGATCTTCAGCAGCACATAAGTAACCACCGCCGTATAGCCCGCCGTTGCAAGAACACCAATCGTTTGCACCGTAAACTGCTCACTAATCGAACTAATGCCATCAGCAAAACCCTGGCCAGAGAAAATACCCAGCTCAGTCGAAGCAAACACACCCGCCAACAGCGTACCCAAAATACCGCCCACACCGTGCACCGGAAACACATCCAAAGAATCATCAATCACCAGCTTGCGCTTAATAAACTGAGTCATATAAAAACACACCACACCGGCCGACAAACCAATAACCAGAGCACCTGCAGGCCCCACATAACCCGATGCTGGAGTAATAGTACCCAAACCCGCAACCATGCCCGTCACAATGCCCAAAACACTCGGCTTGCGGAACTTCACCCACTCGATCGTCATCCAGGCTAGAGAGCCCGCCGCCGCCGAAATGTGTGTGACCAACATAGCCATCGCCGCATCACCGTTTGCCGCCAATGCAGAACCGGCATTAAAACCGAACCAACCGACCCAAAGCATACCCGCACCAGTTACCGTCATCGTCATATTGTGAGGAGGCATCGCCGTGTTGGGGAAACCCGTGCGATTTCCCAAAACCAAAGCTGCCACCAAAGCCGCAACACCCGCCGTGATGTGAACCACAGTGCCGCCGGCGAAATCCAACAGACCCATTTGACCCAACCAGCCGCCGCCCCATACCCAGTGACAGATAGGCACATAAACCGCCAACAGCCAAAAGGCGCTAAAAATCACCATGGAAGAAAATTTCATGCGCTCCGCAAAAGCACCCACAATCAAGGCGGGAGTAATGATGGCAAAGGTCATCTGAAACATAGCAAACAGAGACTCAGGAATATCGCCCGACATGCTGCCCGTGGTAACGCCACTGAAGAACGCGTTATCCAAATCACCGATCCAGGCATTACCTCCGCCAAAACTCAGGCTGTAACCTACCGCAAACCACAACAGAGAAGCGACACAGGCAATGGTGAAACACTGCATCAACACAGACAATACGTTCTTACTGCGCACTAAGCCGCCGTAAAAAAGAGACAAGCCCGGCAGTGTCATAAACAGCACCAGCGCCGTAGAGGCTAAAATCCAGGCCGTATTACCAGAGTTCAAAGTGTCTTCGGCCGCCGAAGCAAACTGGGGCAGTAGGCCCGCAAGTAAAACAGCTGTGGCCTTAAGGGTTGTGGCTTTATTCATGAGTTCCTCATCGAGAATATTGTTATTAGTGAGTGAATTAATCTGTCTGAGGGAAAAGAGAAGCAGGAATCGTGCCCAATAATGGTGCCTTATAAATCAATGACTTAGCGAGATAGGCACCAATAGCTGGCAGCGCCTTGCACTTATATAATGCAAACCCACCATGGAGAGCTTTATTTTGGTGCACGCGGGAGACATTGCAATATTTTAGTGCGCAAAGCCCTTCGCGACCGACGCGCGACTTAAACCATCATGAAACCGGAGTCGCTAAGAAAAGTGACTGAACTTTCGAGCCTGACGTTTTAGCTCAGGCGTCAGAGCTTCATAGCCCCCATACATTACTTTTTCGTACAGTTGAGAAATGGTGGTCACTTGCGCCGCCAAATCGGGTCTGGTTTGCTTTACCCGCGCCGTGAAATCTCTGGGCGCCTCTCCCCTGCCTCGCGTTAATCCCTCCTTCTCCAAACGTCGCTGCATGCTGTAGTAAGCTCGCGTAACCGGATCTAGTACTCGCCGACTGCCATACCATACCCAGAGCGCCAAGGAGCCCAGAACCGCCGCTGCGCCGCCTATCAGTGCTAGCGCAACCCGCCAGGGGTCTTCCCCGCCCAGCCAATCGCGGAAGAAATCCGTTTGCTGCTCATCGTCATAACCTACAACACGCTGATACCAGTGATAATTGAGTGAGTCCCACTGCAAGCGTAGTTTGTTGAGAATATCGATGTTTCGGTAATAAATGAGTGACAAGGGCCCCGCTACCAAATCTGAGTCATCGTCGCTGAGAGCATCACTTAAACCCTGCTCAATTCGCTCCGGCGCAACCGATGCGGTTGGGTCTACTCTCACCCAACCTCGGTCCGGCAACCACACTTCGGCCCAGGCATGGGCGTCAAATTGATGCACTAAAAGATAGTCACCTGCGGGGCTTAGCTCACCGCCCTGATAACCGGCCACCACGCGGGCGGGAATTCCGGCTGCACGCATGAAAAATACAAAGCTACTGGCAAAGTGCTCGCAAAACCCCCTTTGAGCGCCCCACAGAAATTCGTCCACCGAGTGCCGCCCCATATCCGGCGTCTTGAGCGTATACACAAATCGATCGTGATAATGCTCTAGCAAACGATCAATCAATTCGCCTGTAGAACCACTTTCACTCCGCCACAACTCAGCTCGACGTCGAGTTTCCGGGTTATAATTTTTCGGCAGCGCTGTTTCCAAGCCACGCTGCCGCTCAGACAATTCTCGCTCTAATTTATAATCAGTGGCTGTAGATAAAAAGTACTGTCGGCGCTGTCGCACCGGGCCTTTGGAGACTAGCGTGTGTGGCCGAGACAGACCTGCTTTTTGCGGTATATCATTAGGCATGCCCAAGAGATACAACCAGGGTTGCTGTGTAGCCTCTAAAACTACGCTGTAATTAAACTGGCTGGCACTCGGCGAAACTTCGAGATTGCTACGCCAGGCAAAAGGTTTCTGGTTTTGCCAATTTATAGCCGCGCCATCAAGATATAACCATTGGGAGGACGGACTCCAAGTGCGCCCATCAAATTCAGAAAACACTAAACCGCGCCAATATAAGTTTCGCCTTGCAGGCACCTCGCCGTCAAAGCTTACTCGAAACGCTAACTTGCCAGAGCGGGTTAAATCGGTGAAGTCACCGGGCGACATACTATTGCTCACACCAGTTTGCGCGGCGCTCCGTTGCTGGGGCACAGACCAGAGAGCCCCCAGCCTTGGCATAATGGCAAACAGTAAAAACATCAGTGGTAAACTTTGCAAAAATAACTTTGCGCCCTTCATTCCGGTGCCAGTAAAGCTAGGTTTCACTAGGGCTTGGTTGACGCTTAATAAAGTAATCACCAAAAGAAGAATCGTAAGCAAACCGTAGAGTGAACCAAAAATTGTTTGGTCGTAGAGAAACTGGGTAGAAGCGACAAAAAAGCCTAGAAAAATCACCACTAGAGCATCGCGCCGTGTATGCATTTCCAGCAACTTTAGGAGAAAGGCAGTAATCAACAAACCTACCATCGGGTCTATTCCCAACAGTGTTCCGTAAGCTAACTTGATGCCTAATCCAGACAAGCCTACAAGGGCCGCTTTTATCAAGGTGCTGGGCATTCCCCAAATGCCGCGAAAAATTTGAATACGCCACAGTACAACCACACTCCAAGCAAAAAGTAGCCATGCCGGCAGGTGTTGAACGTGTGGCAGTATCAGCGCGGCTTGAGCGAATAGCATCCAGACCAAGCTATTACGCGGCAATTGATATATAAGCGTTAACACAGTGCTAGGGCCTTCAATATTGCTTGCTGATGCGAGCGGCCACAACTAGGCGCTATTTCCACACCCGGCAAGCGCAGGCCATACTGCTGTGAAGCCGCGTCGCGCTCACTCGCTAGAGCCCAGAAGCACAAGGCAGAAAGGCGCGCCTCTTTGCCTAAACCGGGCAGCGAATCCCAGTCTAGCCACTGGCTTGGGCTGTGATAATCACCGTAATCTTTAAGGTGCAAACCCTGCCCTCGAGCATATTGCTTCCAGGCCACATGGCGCAGTGAATAACCTGGCTGATATTGCTTAAACCCTATGAAATCTTCTGAGCCGTCTTTGCTTAGCGTGGCCCCTTGTTTCGAACTCGATGCTACGCTATGCAAGGAACCTCGCGAAATAGGCTCAGGGTAGACCAGTGCCTGCAGATCTAAATCTAACCATGTCCAGCAGCGAATTAAGCCCAGAGGGTAAACCGTTTCCAGTAACAAACGCCCAGGGTTATACCATCCACGCTGGGTTGCGGGGACAAATAATTTTAAACGTTGCTCGGCCTCACTTCGCAGGTTGAGGGTTTCAGTTGAGCCCTCGCGCCATCCAAGCTGAATGTTTTCATAGGCACGTTTGCCGCGGCGCGAGATTACAACATCGAATTCGGCGTTCTCGCCCGAGAAACATGTACCTGCCGATACAGCGGTCACCGTTAAACCGGACATATTATTAAATGTATGGTGAATACTTAGAATGAATAAACTGACGAGAAAGTAGCACATAGCCAAGGCGAGGTTGTTTTCATAATTGGTGCCCAACAACCAAATAAGACAACACAAAAATAGAAACCCGAAACCCTGACGAGAAGGAAAAATAAACAGGCGGCGTTGATTCAAATAATAGGCACGTGCAGGCGGCAAGCGACGCGCCATCCAGAATTTAAAACGCCTATCGATAAAGGCTTTCATTAGCGCGCTAAAAACAAAGCCTTAAAGCCGCTTTGCTCAGTTACCATATCAACGCAGATCACATTGCTGCACTCGGGCAGTGAATCGCCTTCGGCCAGATCACAAATACCCAGTATGGAAAACTTTTGCTCGCCCTTGTTCATTTTACTACAGGCACTTTCTGCGGCTAGGCGTACAAACTTGCAGGTGCTCGTCTGAGCCTCTTTTTCTACTTGAGATATCGAAACTGTGCCGCCCATATTTTTGTAGACGCGCAGAGCTTGATCGTCATTTAAAGCAATACCGATATAGTCCAAGGGTTTATTTTCAAGGGCCAGCAAACCCACATGAGAGAACTCCTCGGGCGGAACACTGTGCTCAGACACTTCGCCCACAGCAACCTTCTGGTGACAAATTCGCTGCGAACACTTAACCAACTCATTGAGAAAGGTAGTAATGAATTCAGTCGAGGGAAGCTTTTTCAGAGCGTTATTGTTCGCTTCGCGCAAGCGTCTTTGATAATACTCAAAGTCGGCTAGCAAACTGTCTAACTGGGTACTTTTTAAAAGTTCCTGCTCAACCAGAATGTCGCCTAGCGAGCTGTGAGAAGCCCATTGCTCTATCATTAATTGCTCGACATCATTGGCTTTCAGCCAGCCTTTATCTACCGCCATTTCTCCCAAGTATAAATCTGTGACCTGTTGCTCGGCGTTGAGTAACTCCACCTGCTCTTCAGTCAGCAGATTCGCCGCCACAGCCAAGGCTCCCAGAGATTTATTACGCGTCGCTCGCAAGGCCAAGGCCCCTTCCAATTGATTAGGCGTAACAATCGCTTTGGTAATTAGGTACTGTGCAAAAAAACAAGCCTGCATGATGTTGCTCCAGAAATATTATCAGGTGAGAGTGACAGCAACTACGCCGCGATCACATCAACCCCATTCAAAACTTTATCAACTAATGCGTAACCACTTTGATCACCCACGTCTGTAGCATCGCCCAAGCGATGACCCAGCACTGAGGGCATCACCGCTTGAATGTCCTCGGGAATAACGTATTTTCGACCGTGAACCACCGCCCAAGTTTTCGCGCAATGCAGCAGCGCTAGAGCTCCACGCGGAGACAAACCAAAAGAAAACTCTTTGCTCGTACGGGTATAGTGGATAAGCCGCTGGAGGTAATCTAATAATCCGTCCGAGGCTTTCACTGCTCGAATCTCGCGGCGTATTTGTTCAATCTGTGCTGCTGTGATGCCTGGCTTCAATTCTTTTAAAGCCTGCCTTGGATCAAGACCTTGAAACAATTCTCGCTCCGCCCGGGGATCTGGATAGCCCAATTCGATACGCATAAGAAAGCGATCTAACTGAGACTCGGGTAGAGGAAATGTCCCAGACTGGGTCAGAGGGTTCTGAGTCGCAATAACAAAAAATGGTTTAGGAAGTGGTCGAGTTTTACCCTCGACACTCACCTGCCCCTCTTCCATCGCTTCGAGTAATGCGCTTTGAGTTTTGGGCGTTGTGCGATTAATTTCATCGGCCAGTAATACTTGGGTGAATACTGGGCCCGGGTGGAATTCGAAGCTGCTTTCAGCCTGATTAAAAATTGACACGCCGAGTATGTCGGCGGGCAATAGGTCACTGGTAAACTGAACTCGGGTGTAATTCAGCCCAAAGACATTGGCGAGGGCATGAGCCAATGTGGTTTTACCCATGCCGGGCAAATCTTCTATGAGTAAATGGCCATCGGCCAACAAACAACTTAACGCTAATTTTATTTGTTTTTCTTTACCTAGCAGCACCGTTCCAATGCTGTTAGTCAAGGCGTCAATCAAGTTCTGCATGCTTCATTCCTTAACAAGCGTGCTCTATGTTTATAAGGCGGCAATACCTCGCTGCAAATCTACTTTTAAATCGGCTACAGCTTCTAAGCCCACCGCCACCCGTATTAAGGTGTCGGCAATTCCCGCCTTTGCTCTATCGTCTGCTGACAAACGGCTATGGGTGGTGCTAGCCGGATGCACAATGGTCGTTTTAGTATCGCCTAAATTAGCGGTGAGTGACATAATTTTCGTGGCGTCTAGAAAACGCCACGCGGCCGCTTGATCGCCCTTCACATTAAAAGACAATACCCCGCCAAATGCTCGCTGTTGTGCCTTCGCTAAATCGTGACCTGAGTGCGAAGGTAAACCTGCGTAGTACACGCACTCAATTTCTGGCTGTTGATCTAACCAAGTGGCTATTTCCAAGGCGCTTGCCGAATGAGCGTCCATACGTAAACGTAAGGTTTCTAAACCTTTCAAAAACACCCAAGCATTGAATGGGCTCATACTTGGGCCTGTTGAACGGATAAAACCTAATACTTCGTCCATTTCAGCGTGTCGGCCACAAACTACCCCACCCATGCAACGGCCTTGGCCATCGAGGAATTTCGTAGCGGAATGAACAACAATATCAGCGCCGAGCGACAAGGGCTGCTGCAAGGCCGGTGTGCAAAAACAATTATCCACTACAAGCAAACAATCGCGGTTGTGGGCAATATTCGCCAGCTTCCGAATATCAACAACTTCCGACAGCGGATTCGAAGGAGTCTCTAAAAATAACAGCTTGGTGTTGTCCTTTACTGCTGCCTGCCACTCGTCATAATTGGTCGGATTTACAAAAGTAGTTTCAACACCAAATTTTTGCATGTATTTTGTAAACAGAACCGTGGTGGTGCCAAAAACACTTCGCGAGCACACCACATGATCGCCCGACTTCAACAAGGCCATGCAAGTGCTTAAGATAGCCGCCATACCAGACGATGTTGCCACCGCGGCTTCAGCGCCTTCAAGCGCCGCAATGCGGTCCTGGAAAGTTCTAACTGTAGGGTTTGTATAGCGAGAATAAACATTGCCGGGCTGCTCACCTGAGAAGCGCTCAGCAGCCTCCGCGGCCGTTGTAAACACGTAGCTGGACGTCAGGAACAGCGCCTCACTGTGCTCACCCTCGTGGGTTCTCACCTGCCCTGCGCGAACCGCTAGAGTATCAAGTTCTGCATCAAAATAAGGGTCATCGTGCTCGTTCATGCTAGCTAAACTGCCTCATTCAAATCGTTATGCAAACCAATCACCGCGTCTTCACCCTGCTCGCCACCGCTGCCTGCGCCGTCTTTCGCCGCGTCGTTCCGCGCGTCACTCAGTGCCCGCAAGTACTTCTCATCAACATCACCGGTAATGTATTCACCGGTAAACACTGAACATTCGAAGCGTTTCACCTCAGGATTACCTTCCTGAGAGGCTGAAATAAGATCATCCAGATCTTGATAAATCAACCAATCCGCTCCAATTAGTTCGCATATTTCTTCTTCTGTGCGACCGTGGGCGATCAGCTCGCGCGCCGAAGGCATGTCTATGCCATACACATTAGGGTGTATCACTGCAGGCGCGGCTGAAGCGAAATACACCTTGGCCGCACCGGCGTCCCGAGCCATCTGGATAATTTGCTCGCAGGTTGTGCCGCGCACAATAGAATCGTCGGCCAACAAAACGTTTTTACCTTCAAACTCTAAAGGAATAGCGTTTAACTTCTGTCGAACTGATTTTTTACGTTGCTGCTGGCCCGGCATAATAAAGGTGCGACCGATGTAGCGATTCTTCACTAGACCTTCGCGAAAATCGACACCTAACCTCTGCGCCAAGGCCTGACCCGCCACCCGGCTGCTGTCTGGGATAGGCACAACGACATCAATGTCGTGATACGGGCGCTCGCGAAGAATTTTATCTGCCAAGCGTACACCTTGACGAAGGCGTGTTTTGTAAACCGAAATTCCGTCCATCAAAGTATCTGGGCGGGCAAAGTAGACGTGTTCAAAAATACAGGGAGCTAACTCGGCATTTTCCGCACAATTGCGCGTATGCAATTCACCGTCGTTAGTAATAAACACCGCTTCACCGGCACCGACGTCACGAATTAAACTAAAGCCCGCAACGTCCAGCGATACGCTCTCGGAGGCAATCATGTACTCTACACCGCGCTCGGTGTCGCGTTTGCCAAACACCAAGGGTCGAATGCCGTTAGGGTCGCGAAAGGCAAACATACCGTAACCGGCCACCAAACCAACGACGGCATAACCCCCTCGAATACGCTTGTGAACACTTTCTATCGCACTGAAAATGTCCTTGGCATCTGGTTGGGTTTTGCCTAATTTTTGCAGCTCGTGAGCAAACACATTGAGCAACACTTCCGAGTCGGAGTTGGTGTTTAGGTGACGTAAATTTTCTTTGGCGAGCAGCTCTTTTTGCTCGGCGGCATTGGTTAAATTACCATTGTGAGCTAGGGCAATACCGTAGGGTGAATTCACATAAAAAGGTTGTGCCAGAGCGGGGCCAGTGCTGCCTGCCGTGGGATAGCGAACATGACCTATACCAATATTTCCCAGCAAGCGCTTCATGTGCCGAGTGCGAAACACATCACTCACCAAGCCCGGCGCTTTCTGTTGAGCAATTTTGTCTCCATGACATGTCATTATACCCGCTGCGTCCTGACCGCGGTGCTGTAACATAGTCAACGCATCGTAAATCTGCAAATTGACATCGGTTTTACCAACGATACCGACAATGCCGCACATAGTAGCCTCAAATATTTTCTATAGGTTATTAAAAACGCGCATTGCACGCTGCTGAAGGTCGCTGGCAGTTTGCCGCGACCAATCTTCAAAGGACAAAAATTCTGGAATAAGTTGTGACTGTTGCCACCAAATATCGCGATCAACCGGAATGATTTTTGGCACAAACAATACCAGGGCCATAACCACAATTGCCCCACGGGCAAGACCGAAGAACATGCCAAGTAGGCGGTCGGTGCCCGACAAGCCGGTTATTTTAATCAGCTCGCCCAGTAAATAATTAACCAGTGCGCCCACCATTAATGTGCCAACAAACAGAGCGGCACCCGCAATAACGGGGCGAAGAGAAGGAGTATCGATGAGATTTACGAGCAGTGCGCCAAAGCGGTCGCGGAAGACAATAGCGATCACGCCTGCGACGACCCAAATAATGAGTGAAAGCGCCTCTTTCACAAAGCCACGCTTAATACTAATAAGGCCTGAGATCGTTAAAATCCCAACAATGGTCCAGTCAGCCCAATTCATAGCTTTTGAAGGCCTCAGCCCTGGAAGATAAGATGGTTAAAGTGGCGCTATTTTAGCAGGGCCGACACTCGCGGGATAGTCCTAAGGGCTATCCGACGGAAAACAATTAAGCCTTTGATCAAGGTTCGAACCGTTTGATCAAAGTATCCACCTTTAGAGCTCGATCTAAACGAGCCTTAACCTTTTGAGCTTCACGCTGATCTATTTTTGGCCCGACCAGTACGCGACTCGCCGGCCCTTTACTGGTTTTCAAGCTTCTAATATAGGCTTTATAACCCTGCGAAATTAGCTTGTCTCGAAGCACTTTGGCTCGAGTTTCAGTTTTAAAACTTGCAACCTGTATCACCCAGGCCTTCGGTACCCCCTGTTGATTGAGAGACGGCTTAGGCACTGGCTTGGCTACCGGCTGACTGGCCACGGGTTTCGTTGCGGGTTTGATTGCTAGTTTTGTTTCAGGTTTAGCCACTTCTGGCTCATCCACCAATTGATACATTTCATCGGGGGACTTCGCCTGTGGAATTCCCGCCTCGCGAATTGGGGCCTTGAAAGTGGCGGGCCCTACCGACTTCACTGGTGGAATTTTACTCGTGGTACTCACACGGCGCCGATTATCTTGATCAAACAGACTTGGCAAAAAAATCACCGCGAGCGCAGCCAAAACCACGGCGCCCACTAAGCGCTGCTTTAAACCGTCATCCACTACTGAATCCTCAACTTAATAGCTTGCTCTCCAGCATCCAAGGCTGACAGGGCCTCCGCTACAGTAAAAAATGACCCGATTACAACAATTCTGTCGTCTTGAGTCGCCGCCGCTAACGCGCGCTCCAAACCAGAGGCCACTGTATCACAGACCTGTGATTTAGGAATGGCATAGCCCAACTCAGCCAGATCCTGGGCCAACTCTTGCGCTTCCGCGGCTCTAGGGATGGCCGGCAAAGAACAGGTAAACCAGCGATCAACTTCCGCGAGTAAAGGTCGAAAACAATTCACTCGATCTTTATCCGCCATCATGCCCAACACAACTAAGGTTTTGCCGGTGTGCTTGTCGGCCTGCAACTTATTCGCCAGCAACTGTGCCGCCGCTGGGTTGTGCGCCACATCAAGCACCAGCTGCCTGCCCCGACACTCGCGCTTTTGATAGCGGCCCGTCAATTTTATTGTCGGTAATAGCGATTGCAGAGTATCGCTTGAAAATTCAATATCGAGCAGAGACAAAGCCTGTAAGGCGGCGGCAATGCTGGGCAGAGGCAACTCCGGCAAAGGCAATGATGCCACCAGTTTTTCTCCATGACGCCACTGCCACTGTTGACTGTCGGCGTCAAAGCCCCACTGTTCGCCAGCTGCATAGAGCTCGGCTCCACACTCACTTGCGTATGCTTCTATACTCCGGGGCGCATCGTAATCGGCACACACAACAGGTTTACCACCGCGCATTATGCCGGCTTTTTCACGACCAATGGTTTCACGGTCACTGCCCAACCAAGCTTCGTGATCGACTGCAATAGAGGTGACTATTGCCACGTCTGCATCGATGATATTCACCGCGTCCAAACGACCACCCAAACCCACTTCCAAAACTATCACGTCAAGCGACTGCCGAGCGAAAACCTCTAAGGCCGCCAGCGCGCCAAATTCAAAATACGTTAGACGAAGCGCTGGCTCAGCTGCCGCCACATTCGCAATACTTTGAAACGCCTGGCACACATCCGACTCACCGGCCTGCTCGCCATTGATGCGTATACGTTCACAGTAATGTGTAAAATGAGGGGAGGTAAAAACACCCACTGAGCAACCGGCATTTAATAGCAGCGTCTCGAGCGCCGCCGCGCAAGAACCTTTGCCATTGGTACCGGCAATGGTTATCACTTTGGCGGAGGGGTTTAACAAGCGCAAACGAGAGGCGGCTTCGCCCACCCGAGTTAAACCCAAATTAATATCGCTTTCGGGGTGCTGCTGCTCCAGCCAAGTCAACCATTCCGCCAAGGAACTGAAGCTTTGCACTGCGAACTTACGCCGCCGATTGATTGGTGAATTTGGCGAGTAAGCCCGCCAATTTTTCACGCATGTCTTTGCGGTGAATAATTAGATCAATCGCACCGTGCTCCAACAAAAACTCGCTCCGCTGGAAACCTTTTGGCAATTTCTGACGAATGGTTTGTTCAATAATGGCCGGCCCGGCAAAACCCGCGCGAGCTCCTGGCTCAGCCGTATTGATATCACCCAACAAGGCCAAGCTGGCCGATACTCCACCGTAAACCGGATCGGTCATGACAGAAATGTAAGGTGTGCCCTGCAACTTTAATCGCTCGATCACCGCACTGGTCTTAGCCATTTGCATGAGTGAGATTAAAGCTTCCTGCATTCGGGCGCCACCTGTTGCGGAGAAGCATACCAAGGGAATGTTTTCCTCTAAGGCCACTTGTGCTGCGCGAGTAAAGCGCTCACCAACCGCGTAACCCATGGAACCGCCATGAAAAGCGAATTCGAAGGCAACCGCAACGACCGGCATTCCCTTCAAAGTACCCCTCATTGCCACCAAGGCGTCTTTTTCGCCAGTTGCTTTTTGCGCACTAGTCAGGCGGTCTTTGTATTTTTTAACATCTTTAAATTTAAGGCGATCTGTGGGCAAAACGTCTGCAGCCAATTCTTCACGGTCCTCTTCATCTAGGAATACGCCAAGACGTTTACGTGCACCTATGCGCATGTGATGATCGCACTTTGGACAAACGTCAAGATTGCGCTCTAGTTCTGGACGATACAACACGGCCGCACATTTAGCGCACTTTTTCCAAAGACCTTCAGGCACTTTGCTGCTCGTGCGCTTTTTACCTTCTGAGCGAACCACATTCGGAACAATTTTATCTAACCAGCTCATAATAGATTCTCTTTAAAATTAGTTTCGTTGCACACTACAATTCATCTAAACCTAGGCGCAAAGGTTTGACCACGTCGACCAATGCCTTTGCTACATCTTTACCGCTGGCGCCCGCGCAATCACCCATCACTGAAACTAGAGCGCTACCCACTACAACACCGTCGGCTAATTGGCCTACAGATTTTGCCGTGGCGGCATCTTTAATTCCAAAACCTACACATAAAGGCAGGTCTGTGAGCTCGCGAATTTCACTCACTTTAGCAGCCACAGAATCAATATCTAAGTGACCGGCACCGGTTACGCCCTTGAGTGAAACGTAATACAAAAAACCACCTGCAAGGCTGGCAATTTTTTTAATACGCTCAGGTTTGGTAGTAGGGGCAATAAGGTAAATATCTTCGATGCCGACACGCTTAAGCTCTAAGTTAAGTTCAATAGATTCTTCCGGAGGAAGATCAACCGTCAGCAAACCGTCGATGCCTGCATCGAGGGCTGCGTCTGCAAACTCCGAATAACCCATACGCAAAACTGGATTGGCATAGCCCATTAATACAATCGGAGTATATTGGTTGGTTTGGCGAAACTCTTTCACCACAGCCAAGGTTGCACGCAAGGAGACACCGTTGGCCAAAGCCCTTTCGTGCCCTAGCTGGATAACGGGGCCGTCTGCCATTGGGTCAGAAAACGCAACACCCAATTCAATAATATTCACACCCTGCTCAACCAGCTCGTGCATGACCGGCAGTGTTGCGCCCAGCGAGGGGTCACCACTCACCACGTAAGATACCAGTGCTTTGCGACCGTCGGCTTTTAAATCTTGTAAACATTGAGTAATACGATTCATTGCTTGATTACACCTTAATTCCGTCGATTTCAGCCACTGTGAGAATATCTTTATCACCACGACCCGATAGGTTCACAATAATCACCTTATCTTTATCAAGGTCTCGCGCCAGCTTTTCAGCGTAAGCGACGGCGTGGCTAGACTCTAGGGCTGGCATGATACCTTCAATTTGAGTCAAACGACGAAATGAAGTTAAGGCTTCTTGGTCATTGATGGCGACGTAATTAGCGCGACCAATGTCTTTTAACCATGAGTGTTCTGGGCCTACACCCGGATAGTCCAAACCTGCTGAAACAGAGTGTGTCTCAATAATTTGGCCGTCCTCATCTTCCATTAGGTAAGTGCGGTTACCGTGCAAAATTCCCGGTATACCGTCATTGAGTGGCGCCGCATGACGGCCAGTTTCAACACCGTCACCGCCGGCCTCAACTCCGTAAATACTAACGTCTTTATCTTCCAAAAACGGGTGGAACAAACCAATGGCATTTGAACCACCACCTACACAAGCTACCAAGGCATCAGGCAGTCGACCAATTTGCTCAAGCGATTGACGACGCGCTTCGCGACCAATGACAGATTGGAAATCGCGAACCAACAGCGGATAAGGGTGCGGACCTGCAACGGTGCCAATAATGTAGAAGGTATCATCAACATTGGTAGCCCAATCGCGCATTGCCTCGTTCATAGCATCTTTCAAGGTTTTTGAGCCAGAGGTAACGGGAATAACTTCGGCGCCCAAAAGCTTCATTCGATAAACGTTAAGCGCTTGTCGACGAACATCTTCCTCGCCCATAAACACCTGGCACTCAAGCCCTAAGCGCGCGGCAACAGTGGCTGTGGCAACACCGTGCTGACCGGCACCCGTCTCTGCAATTATGCGCTTCTTACCGGTGTGTTTGGCCAGCAGTGCCTGACCAATTGTATTGTTAACTTTGTGGGCACCCGTGTGGTTCAGGTCTTCACGCTTCAGGTAAATCTGCGCTCCGCCCACATCGCGACTGAGGCGCTCGGCGTAATAAAGTGGTGATGGACGACCCACGTAGTGGGCCAGATCGTGATCAAACTCTGCCTGGAAAGTAGAGTCATCTTTAAGGCGGGTATACAACTCGTCCAACTGATCTAGAGCTGGGATAAGGGTCTCAGAAACAAAGCGACCACCATAATCTCCAAAACGACCTAGCGCATCGGGAAAACTTTTATAATCTACGGCTATCTCAGGCTGATTTTTACTGTTGTCATTAATATTCAAGTTACTGTCTCACTCTTTCAATAAACTGTTTTATGGCACCGTGATCTTTCTGGCCGGGGGCACTCTCCACCCCACCACTCACATCGACTCCCCAAACATCGCAGGCCGCCAAGGCCTTTTGGATATTGTCGGGGTTTAATCCGCCCGCGAGTACTATGGCCTGCGAGCTCGGCACGGGCACACGTCGCCAATCAAAACTCTCACCCGTGCCTCCGGGCACGCCTTTGCGATAAGCGTCTAATAATATGCCACCCGCATTGGGATGCGCCGCAATAGCAGCGTCCAGATCGAGCTCGGGTCGCATTCGAATGGCTTTCAGGTAGGGGCGTTGGAATTGTTCACAAAATGCGGCATCTTCGTCGCCGTGAAACTGTAAAACGTGTATGGGTACAGAGGCAAGAACCGAGTTAACTTCAGCTACGGTGGCGTTGACAAACAAACCGACCAGAGTCACAAAAGGTCCCACCACTTGGCTGATTTCACGCGCCTGAGAAATGCTCACACACCTCGAGCTTTGAGCATAAAAGACTACACCCAATGCGTCGGCGCCGGCGTCGACGGCCGCTTTGGCATCTAGGGTAGATGTGATTCCACAGATTTTAACGCGGGGCATTAATAGCGCTTCCAGATACCAATTCCGACTGAGAGCGAATATTAACAGAAAGTTAGCGGCTTTGCTGCTTTGAAGAGGGCGTTTTAGCCAGCAAAACCGCCTATTTCGTCATAAATATGATGGGGGCCGGGCAGAGCTTCAGGCAAGTCAAAATGATCAGGGTATGCAACGTGCACCAGATACAGTCCTGCGGGCGATGCGGTGTCGGCCGCCTCGCATCGATTGCGTGCCGCCAAGACCTCGGGCACCCAGCTTATAGGCTGCTCACCCATACCCACTTCCATCAACACACCCACGATGTTTCGCACCATATGATGCAAGAAAGCATTGGCCTGAATCTCCAGAATAACCAAGTCTCCCCGTCGCTGAATGTGGATATGGTGAATGGTTCGCACGGGACTTTTGGCCTGGCATTGAGACGCCCGTAAAGAGCTGAAGTCGTGCTCGCCAATAAGGTGCATGGCCGCCTGTTGCATGAGAGATTCATCCAAGGGGTGGCGCTGCCAGCTTAACTGGTCGTGCGCTAGAGCCGGTCGAACATAGCTGTTACAAATAACATAGCGATAGGTGCGAGCGTGCGCACTGAAGCGAGCGTGAAAGTTGCCCTGCACGGCTTTGGACCAACGCACCACAACGCTCGCGGGCAAGTGCGTGTTGGTACCGAAAACAAAAGCTCGGTCTTTACGAACGGCGTGAGTATCGAAATGAACAATCTGATTGGTGGCGTGAACCCCAGTATCTGTGCGACCTGCACAAATAATTTTTATTGGCTCATCTGCGACCTTAGATAAGGCCAACTCTAGAGAGTGTTGAACGGTTGCGACGCCACTTTTTTGTGCTTGAAAGCCGTGAAACGCAGCGCCGTTATATTCTATCGCCAAAGCCCAGCGATAGACATCACTGGGTAAACTTTGCCCCTCTAACAACTCTGTATTAAGAGTATAGGGCTTTGGACCATAAACCATGTATGTGCTCGACTCCGCCTTTTTAAAGCTTGGCTAGAAGCCCTTCTGCATCGCTGCGCTGCTGCTCATTACCCTCTTCAATTACTTCATCAAGGATATCTTTAGCTCCCTCAGCATCACCCATGTCGATATAAGCGCGAGCTAAGTCCAATTTAGTGGTGACCTCATCGGCGTCAGCGAGGAAATCCAACTCACCGTCCAGGTCCTCATCACCAGCTTCACTGACATCAGCATCAGCACTCAGATCAAAAACGCCGTTATCTTCTACATCGGGTAAAGCGTCAAATACCTCAGCTTCAATATCTTTAACGTCAGTATCTTTAGCTTCCAGCTCCAAATCATGGCTCGCGTCTTCAAGGGATTCAGAATCGCTTTCTGCATCCAATTCCGCGGCAAACACTTCTGACTCTAATGCTTCGATATCACTGTCTAGGGCGGCCAATTCTTCTACCGCATCATCTAAACTGCTATCGGCTAAACCCTCATCGTCGCCCAGCGACAACTCATCAAAGCTAGAGTCTAATGCCTCAACTTCCTCTGACGATAACTCTTCAATTTCGGCGTCCAAAGCGTCCAGATCGAGATCGAGATCGCCCATGTCAAAATCGTCTTCCTCTTCATCAACAAGCGCCAAACTTTCACTCGGCGAATCGTCCTCAGAGATATCGAGATCTAAATCTGTATCCAGTGCAAAGTTGATCGCTTCATCCGACAGCTCCTCAGCATCAAACTCTGGCTCTACTTCTGGCGCGGCTTGTTCTGACTCTGCTTCTACTTCTGGTTCCGCTTCTGACTCACCCTCGCCTTCAAGCTCGAGTTCCAACTCGTCCAGCTCGAAATCTAGGGCAGTGTCTTGCTCTGGCGCGTCCAGATCGTCCAACTCCAAGGTGAGCTCTTCAGCGTCACTGAGGTCAGATAATTCTTCGCTCAAATCGAGATCTAGAGTGAAGTCATCTTCTTCGCCTTGATCTTCAGCAATATCTAAATCAGCGAGATCTAAGCCCTCAAATTCTAGTGCACCTTCAGTCTCGTCAGCGTTCAGATCGTCGATATTCGATTCATCGGTATTCTCTTCGTCGCTGTTAGGCTCTTCCGCCAGCAACTCACCTGCAAGCGCCAAACCCGCTCCCGCGGCAATCCCTTCGCTCAGCCCCAAGCCTTCATCAGTTTCAGCTTCGGTTTCGGTTTCGGTTTCGGTTTCGGTTTCGGTTTCGGGTTCAAGATCAAGATCGAGATCAAAATCAATTCCCTCGACCTCGTTTTCTTCTACGTCGCTTTCTTGCTCATCGTCTTCGGCATCAATCACCAAATCGATCGAAGGTTCCTCATCAGATTCAAGCTCAAGTTCTGAGGTTTCGAAATCCTCAGACAGCTCCATGTCATTAGCATCGATGGTTGACACAAACTCAGAATCAAACGCAGCAGCACCCGAAAAGCTTGCGCGCAATTCTTTTGCTCGCTCGGCTGCCAACTCGTCATCCAAGTTCAATACCTGACGATATTGCGCATCAAATGCGTCCAAATTGTTGGTTTCGGCGTAGACCTCCATCAACTTTAAACGCGCGGCTGTATTACCAAGATCAGATTCCAGATAATTGCTCAGCATTTCTTCGGCTTGATCAAACTTTCCGTAAGCAATGTAGATGTCAGCCTCACCTACCACATCGTTGGTTTCAGCCTGAATGGCTTCCTCTGCACTCTCAATGTCTTCTTCGTCAGCCTGATCTAGACTGATTTCTTCATCACTTTCTTCTTCTGCCTCAACTTCGTCTGCACTGGCTTCACCAAAGAGCTGATCATCATCAAAATCTTCCAAGTCTTCTTCAGCAGGCTCTTCATCTTTGCGACGCAAAATCAATACAATGGCTGCAATGATGGCAAACAGACCAGCAGCCACGAGAAGAATATTGTCCATGATCATATCAACCAAGCCAGGCTCTTTTGGCTTGCTAATCACGCGTTTCACACTCGCCTTAGGCTTAACAGCCTTAGCGGTTTTTGTCTCTTCAGCCGCCGCGCTGCTATCTACCGCAGCCGCTAAAGGATCCGGAGTCGAAGACTCCGTCGCACTGGCAGCGATGTCGCCGCCTTCACTTACTGCAGTTTGCTCAGAAGCACTGGTGTCCGCTGCAATAGTTTTATCTTTATCCGCAGCCGCATCAGCCTCTTCACGCCTCTGTTTCAGAGCCAGCTGCAAGGTTTTTAATTCGGTATTACTGACATTAACCAAACGCTCCATGGTGCCAAGCTGAGCTTCCAGTTCGGCCACACGTGAATTGAGCTCTGAATTCTCTCGCTTAGATTTATCCAGCTCTTCCAAGGAAATGGCGAGTTCATTTTCTAGAGCGTCGGCGTCACCGCTTGCACCCTGACTGCCGCCTAAACTACTACCGCTGTTAGATGAAACAAGCTTCACACGGCCTTGACCTTTAGGCACTTCTCGGCGAGACGCATTGTCACGGCTAGCGCCGTCCAGCTGCGCGCCAAGGTCAGAGTTGGAATCGGAATCACCGCTCCAGGAATTATTCTGCTGGGCCACCTCACTCAAAGCTTGGCGTCGGGAAATATCGGTAATTTGATCGGCGCTAGGCACACGCAGCACAGAGCCGCGCTTGAGCAAATTGATGTTGCCGTTAATAAAGGCTTCTGGGTTCTGGCGCTGAATAGCCAGCATTGTTTGCTGAACCGAAGTGCTGGCACTAGGCCTCACTTTTAACGCAATCTCCCACAGAGTGTCGGTTCCACTAACCGGCCCATAAACATCATCGTCGTAGCGAGCACGCTGAGATTCTCGACGCGGTGCAGGAGCCCGCGTTTGAGTTCGTGCTTGAGCCTGAGTCTTACGCGCTATCGGGCTGGATGCTTTTGCCCCTTCAACTGGGCGAACGGCCTGATCACTAAAACTAGGCAAGTCCATCAGTAAAGTATATTCCCGCAGCAGGCGACCACTTGGCCACTGCGACTCGACAAGGAAATTGAGGTAAGGCTCGCGAACGGGTTTTGAGGAAGTTATGACAACCACAGGCCCGGCGCTATTGTCCAAATCTACGCTAAAGGTGAGATCGGTGAGAAAAAAGAAGCGGTCAACACCCGCTCGTGTGAAGTCTTCTCGGCTGGCGAGATTCACAAGCACTTCTTCGGCGGAAAGATCTCTCACTTGCAACAGCCGGATGTGTGCATCCAGCGGTTGGTTTAAGGTCGAGTTTAGTGTGATCTCTCCGAGACCCAGGGCACTGGCCAAATTGGCCCCCAGTGTTCCTGCCAACCCAACAGCCAAAGCCAGCTTACGAAGACGCATAGGATTATCCTTTATTCTCACCCATCTGAAATATACGATCCGAAAAGCTAGAATGTATATTCATTATTGGCCGTAAGTATTCATTATAAATAGCTTTTTATCAACATTGAGGGGGGAGGAAGACTGTTAAGTGGCGCACCTTTCTGCATATTTGTTGAGGTTTAGGGGGAAATTGAGCTAAGCAGTGCTATTTGGGGGGGGAGAAACTCTGGACCGGAGGACCCCGGCCGCTTCATTTGCAGAGTTAGAGGCTGGGTAAATACCCAGCCTCTAACTGCCTTAAGCTTCCAAGAGAATACGCAGCATCCTACGAAGAGGTTCCGCCGCACCCCACAGCAGCTGATCGCCAACCGTGAAGGCCGACAGATACTCGCTGCCCATATTCATCTTTCTCAGACGCCCCACAGGCACATGTAAACTGCCATTTACGCCTGTTGGCGAAAGGTGCTGAATACTGTCTTCACGGTGATTTGGAATCACCTTCACCCAGTCGTTGGCTTCAGCCAAGATACCTTCAATGTCAGCAATAGGAATGTCTTTAGTTAACTTCAGTGTTAGCGCCTGACTGTGGCAGCGCATTGCACCAATTCGAACGCAAATTCCATCCACCGGCACAATATTTTGGTTTGAGTGGCCCAAAATCTTATTGGTTTCAGCTTGCGCCTTCCACTCCTCACGGCTCTGACCATTTTCCAACTCACTGTCAATGTAAGGCAGCAAACTGCCCGCCAGTGGCGCGCCGAAATAGTCAGTAGGAAATTCACCACTGCGCATGGCTTTAGACACCTGTTGATCGATATCCAAAATAGCCGAAGCAGGATTGTCTAAATTTGATGCCACAGCACCGTGTATGTGCCCCATTTGACGAATGAGCTCACGCATATTTTGAGCACCACCCCCACTGGCCGCCTGATAAGTCATTGCACTGCCCCACTCAACCAAGCCCTGCTGGAACAAACCACCCAAGCCCATCAACATCAAACTGACCGTACAATTACCACCAATGAAATTCTTAACACCATTTTTCAGGCCATCGCGAACCACACCGTTATTAACAGGGTCCAATACAATTATAGCGTCGTCCGCCATACGCAAACTTGAAGCCGCGTCGATCCAATAACCGTCCCAACCCTCAGCGCGAAGTGTTGGAAAAACGGACTTAGTGTAATCACCGCCCTGACAAGAAATAATAGCGTCCAGGGTTTTCAGTTCAGTAATGTCGTTAGCGTCTTTCAAGCTTGGAATATCACGGCCAATATCTGGCCCCTGCCCACCCACATTAGAAGTGGTGAAAAAAATGGGTTCAATATCAGCAAAATCATTTTCAGCCAACATCCGCTCCATCAACACAGAGCCCACCATTCCTCGCCAACCTACAAAACCTACCCGCCGAACGTTCATCTTCTATCGTCTCTTAAAGTTCAAATAATTAAAGTACCCATAAAAAGCCAACAGCACATTCGCGCCATTGGCCAGAGCCCTGCAGTCTACCGCAAAGCAGCCATTACAGCATCACCCATTTTCGAAGTAGATACCTGCTCACACCCTTCACTCATAATATCAACCGTGCGCAAACCCTGATCCAGAACCACACTCACAGCAGCCTCAATCTTGTCCGCCGCATCAGCCATATCCAAAGAATATCGCAGCATCATCGCCACCGACAAAATAGTCGCCAGCGGATTAGCAATACCCTGCCCCGCAATATCAGGTGCAGAACCGTGACACGGCTCATACATACCACGACCATTCTTGTCCAAAGACGCCGAAGGCAGCATCCCAATAGACCCCGTCAACATCGCCGCCGCATCTGACAATATGTCACCAAACATATTGCCCGTTACCACGACATCAAACTGCTTAGGCGCCTTGACCAACTGCATCGCCGCGTTATCTACATACATATGAGACAACTCAACATCCGGATACTCCGCCGACAGCCGCTCCATAACCTCGCGCCACAAAATAGTAGCCTCCAAGACATTCGCCTTATCAACCGAACACACCTGCTTATTACGCTTGCGAGCCATCTCAAAAGCATTGCGACCAATGCGCTCAATCTCACTCTCAGAATACTTATAAGTGTTATAGCCTTCGCGCTCACCATTCTCCAATGTGCGAATACCGCGAGGCTCACCGAAATAAATTCCCCCAGTCAGCTCACGCACAATCAGAATATCCAAGCCCGCCACAATCTCAGGTTTCAGACTAGAAGCATCCGCCAACTGCGGATAAAGAATTGCCGGCCGCAAATTAGCAAACAGCTCCAACTCCGAGCGAATTGCCAGCAGCCCCTTCTCAGGTCGAATAGCGCGATCAATACCGTCCCACTTAGGGCCGCCCACCGCGCCCAGTAAAATAGCGTCTGCCGCTTTAGCCTTTTCACGAGCGTCATCCGAGAATGGCACGCCATACTCATCAATACTTGCCCCGCCCAGCTTACCTTCCGTAAAAGTAATGCCCAGCCCATAAAGCTCATTAGCCTTATCCAGCACCTTGCGGGCCTCAGCAACAATCTCAGGACCAATTCCGTCCCCCGGCAAAATCAAAACATTCTTAGTCACATCAACTCCCCAAACAAAATTCGTTCAAATCAAATCAAATCAAATCAAATCAAAAATATTAAAAACACAAAACTATGGAAAAAGAACCCCCTGCCAGCCCCTTGTCCTGTCACGCCCATTCAGGGCGCGTTTCGCCTAAAGCGCCTACTTCTGGTCGCTTTTGCCCTCTGACCAACGTCTTTGAGCGAGGACTGTTTGAGCGTCTCCATGCGAGTTCCGCAGCGGGTTGGTCAGAGGGCAAAAGCGAGCGTCCGGGCGTGGCAGGGCGAGGGGCTGGCAGGGGGTTCGCCCCGCCCTAGAGCCGAGCCCCTAAGCCTTAACCGCATCAAACAACCAAGGCGCACTCACCCGCCGAGCGCTCTCATAAGCCGCAATAGAATCCGAGTCCTGCAGCGTCAACTCAATATCATCAAAACCATTCAACAAACAATGCTTCCGAAACGCATCGATCTCAAAAGAAAAAATCTGCCCCGAAGGAGTACAAACCGTTTGCGACTCAAGATCAACAGACAGCTCATAGCCCTCCGCCGCATACATCTCAGAAAACAAAACCTCCAGCTCATCGTCAGCCAAAACAATCGGCAAAAAACCATTTTTAAAACTATTATTATAAAAAATATCCGCAAAACTCGGCGCAATCACACAGCGAAAGCCATAATCATCCAAAGCCCACGGCGCGTGTTCTCGGCTAGAACCACAGCCAAAATTCTCCCGCGCCAGCAACACCGAAGCCCCGTGATAACGAGCAAAGTTCAAAGGAAAATCTGGATTCACAGGACGGTGACTACAATCCTGATCTGGTAAACCTTCATCCAAATAACGCAACTCATCAAACAAATTCTTCCCAAAGCCACTGCGCTTAATCGACTTCAAAAACTGCTTTGGAATAATCATATCCGTATCAACATTAGCGCGATCCATAGGAGCGGCAATACCAGAAACCTGAGTAAAACTTTTCATTGTGGCAATCTCCCGTTTACGCTTGAGCGTCCAAATCACGAACATCAATAAAATGACCAGCAATCGCCGCAGCCGCCGCCATCGCCGGGCTGACCAAATGCGTTCGGCCGCCGTAGCCCTGACGCCCCTCAAAATTACGATTCGACGTACTAGCGCAATGCTCTCCCGCCCCAAGCTTGTCAGCATTCATAGCCAGACACATAGAGCAGCCAGGTTCCCGCCACTCCAAACCCGCGGCAACAAAGATCTTGTCTAGCCCTTCAGCTTCCGCCTGCGCCTTAACCGCACCCGACCCGGGCACCACCAAAGCTTCAACAACCGAATCAGCTTTTTGACGACCTTTTACCACCGCCGCCGCCGCACGCATATCTTCGATTCGCGAATTAGTACAAGAACCGATAAACACCTTATCCAGTTTAATATCAGTTATTGCCTGACCCGCCTCCAAACCCATATAAACCAAAGCGCGCTCAATACCTTCACGCTTCACAGGGTCACTTTCATCCGCTGGCGATGGCACATTACTGTCTACCGACAATACCATTTCAGGAGAAGTGCCCCAGCTAACCTGTGGTTTAATTTCTGCGCCATCAATCACCGCCAAGCGATCAAATTCAGCATCTTCATCACTCACAAACGTCAGCCAATCAGCCGTCGCCTGGTGCCAAATGTCACCTGTTGGTGCATAGCTCCGACCTTTCACATAATCGAGCGTGGTTTGATCCACACCAACCATACCCGCACGAGCACCGGCCTCAATGGCCATATTACAGACCGTCATGCGGCCTTCCATCGACATGTCACGGAAAACCTGGCCGCCAAATTCAATAGCATGACCGTTACCGCCCGCGGTGCCAATTTTAGCAATAATCGCCAAAACAACATCTTTCGGAGTGATGCCCTCGCCCAAGATGCCGTCAACACGAACCAACATATTCTTCATCTTTTTAGCAACCAAACACTGCGTTGCCAAAACATGCTCTACTTCACTGGTGCCAATGCCGTGAGCCAGAGCGCCCAAGGCGCCATTGGTGGCCGTGTGAGAATCGCCACACACTACCGTCATACCCGGCAAGCACGCGCCTGTTTCAGGCCCAATCACGTGCACAATACCCTGCCGGTGATCGTTAATTTTAAACTCTACAATGCCAAACTCATCGCAGTTATCATCCAAGGTTTGCACCTGAATACGCGACACAGGGTCTTCAATACCCTCAACACCATTAGCACGCTCGACCGTAGTAGTGGGTACATTATGGTCTGGCGTAGCCAGAATAGAGTCTACTCGCCAAGGCTTGCGGTTCGCGATACGCAACCCTTCAAAGGCCTGAGGTGTAGTCACCTCATGAATAATATGTCGATCTATATAGATTAAGGCAGAGCCGTCATCTCGCTGTTTAACAAGATGTGCATCCCAGAGTTTGTCATAAAGCGTCTTGCCGGACATGTGAACCTCATAAATAAATGTATAAGCCTAATTTGGCGGCTTTTGGAGCATAGCCTGCGCTATAACCCCAGTTTCTGTGCCGCAATGATGGCGAGTTTACGCCTCAGCATTAAATAAAACAAATTCATCTTTTTTATCGCTTCCATTCCAGGCAGGAATGGATAGAATCAGTCTATGGACACTCAAAACCTCAAAGCTTTTCAAGCCGTAGCTGAGCACAGCTCATTCTCCGATGCCGCGGAAGAATTGCACCTAACACAACCTGCCATCAGCAAAAGAATTGCCGCACTCGAGCAGCAGTTGAACTGCAAATTGTTCGATCGAATTGGCCGAGGCATTCACCTAACTCAAGCCGGACAAACCCTTTTGCCCAATGCCCGAAAAATTCTGCGGGACGTTTTAGACACTCGTCGTTTGATATCAGAACTTTCTGGGGAGGTGCAAGGAACACTCAACCTGGCCACTAGCCACCATATCGGCTTGCACAGATTGCCTCCAGTACTTCGACAGTACTCCCAAGCCTTTCCCAAAGTGCAACTGAACCTAGACTTTTTTGACTCAGAAAAAGCCTATACCCAAGTTTTGCAGGGCCACTACGATATCGCCGTAACCACTCTAGCGCTTGAGCCAGTGAAAAAAATTTCCGCCCACAGCATCTGGCAAGACGATCTCTGCATTGTCGCCGCGCCCGATCACCCCCTAGCAGAAAAATCACAGCTAACGCTCAAAACCCTAGCCGAGTACCCAGCGATATTACCCGACCTAAACACTTACACCTGCCGCCTAGTAAAGGGCTTATTTGACCGTCAAGCCCTACCGCTCACCATCACAATGGCCACCAATCATATGGACACCATTAAAATGATGAGCTCAATTGGCATGGGCTGGGCGGTGCTACCGCGCACCATCATCGACCACGAATTAAAAATATTAAAAATAAAAGGCGTTTCCCTCTCACGCCAGCTAGGCTTAATTCACCTCAGCGAGCGCACACTGAACAACGCCGCCATAGCCTTTTTAAATATGTTGAAAGATACGCCATAAACCTTTGCTATGACGTGGTTCACAAGTTGAAGTGAAAGCCGATGTTATGATTGCCTCACATCAGGGAGAATCAATAATGCTAAAAATGACCCGAACTACATCAGCAGTATTGCCGGCACTCTTCGCCAGCGCATTGATTGCCACACCAACAAGTGCGGACACCGTCTTGGGACTTGAGGCCGGCGTAGGCCAATGGCAAACCGAATACAGCGGGAACTTTGGCAGCGCTCCTATTGATTTCAATGATCTAAATATTGACGAAGGAACCAACAATACCTACTTCGTCGTTCTGGAACACCCTCTACCACTTTTGCCCAACATACGAATACAGCACATTTCCCTAGAAACCCAGTCGGAAGCCACCCTCAACGAAGGCTTTGTGTTTGACGACATCGCTTTCCCTGCAGGTGAAAGTGTTGTCACCGACATCGACCTCAGCCATACCGATGCCGTTCTATATTACGAAGTATTAGACAACTGGGTAAATTTGGATCTTGGAGTAACCTTGCGCGCCTTTGAAGGGGACGCCTCTGTGAGCTCAGCCAGCACTTCCTTGACGGAGACGGTTGAATTAGATGCAATTATTCCAATGCTCTATGGTAAGGCCAAATTTGACCTCCCCCTGACAGGCTGGTCTATTGCCGCAAGTGCCAACCTCATTTCATATGACAGTAACAGCCTAAACGATTACAGCGCCGCCATTGCCTACAACTCAAACCTGCTCATTGTATTCGATTTAGGTGTAGAGCTGGGATATCGCTCAATGACTTTAGAATTGGATGAAAAGTTAAACACAGACGTAGAGCTGACGGGCCCCTACGCCTCATTTACTGTGAATTTTTAATCGAAGAGTGGTTACGAGCTTCGAGCCCTAACCCCCAGCCAAGCGGCAAGCAAGGAGAAGGCCGCAGCCACAGCCGCAAGAGTAAAAGTCAAAGATGGGCTCGATGCCCACAATTGCCCCGCAAGCACAGCCCCTACGGCACCACCGGCACCAAAACCCACCGACAGATAAATTGCCTGCCCCTGCCCTAGGTGCCGCCCCGAAAAATGCTGCCGCACTAACTCCATGGCCACAGCATGTGTTGTACCAAAGCTAAAGGCATGCAAAACCTGAGCAAACACCATCAAAGGCACATTTTCTGGGAATAGCGCTATCAGCATCCAGCGACACACCGTCAGCGCCAAACTCCAGATAAATAACGGGCCCACACCGAGGCGTGGCATCAAACGGTGCATTACCAAAAATACCGCGATCTCAGCTACGGCGCCCAAGGCCCAGAGCAAACCGATAGTGGTGCGACTGTAATCATAAGACTCCAGGTAGAGCGAATAAAACGTGTAGTAAGGGCCGTGACTGAGCTGTAATAAAAACGAGGCGATTAGAAAGTAATAGACCGCGGGCTTACGCAATATCTGACGAAAACCCAGAGCTGAGGGGGCGTACTCTCGGTGCGAAGCTTCTTTCACCGACAGGCTACTAAGCCAAATGAGCAAGGTAAACACAAAGATAAAATGCGGTAAATAGGTAATGGCAATACGGTCAAAAACCCAACCCAAAGCCACAACAACCGCCACAAATCCCAGTGAGCCCCACACCCGAATTTGGCTGTAGCGCTCAGGCTGTTCAACTAAATGATCTAAGGTCACCACTTCAAACTGAGCCAGCACCGCATTCCAAAAGAAGGTAAAGACGGTTATTACCCAGGCCAACCAGAGAAAGCTTTGATTAAAAAAGATGGCCGCAAAACTAATGACTGCGAGCAAGCAACCCAATTGAATCAACTTTAGTCGCTTGCCGCTGCGCTCACTCAACCAGCCCCAAATATTTGGCGCAATAATTTTGGTAAGCATTAATATCGAAGCAATAAAACCGATTTGCTTGGCGTTAAAATCAAGGGACTGCAGATAGAGCCCGAAGTAAGGGACCAGCGCTCCCACAACCATAAAATAAAAAGCGTAGAAACCCGAAAGCCGCCAGTAAGGCACTTGGACATGGCCTGGACGAGACTCAGGCACGTGTCGAATAACCAAACGTTTCTAGATCCATCGAGGCCGCAGCAAATTCACCTAAACGCGCTTTAATGTTAGACGCTGCCGGGAATAATTGGCACGCTATGATTAACATCGCCGTTTTGACCTCTATGTCGTAAAAGATGATCCATCAAAACCAAGGCTAACATTGCTTCGGCAATAGGCGTTGCGCGAATACCTACGCAGGGATCGTGGCGGCCTTTGGTGACCACTTCAACGGGGTCGCCGTGAACGTCTACACTGCGGCCAGGAAGGTGCAGGCTAGAGGTAGGCTTGAGTGCCATACTTGCCACTAAGTCTTGGCCGGTAGAAATTCCCCCGAGCACGCCCCCTGCATTATTAGACAGGAAACCTTCCGGTACAATTTCATCTCGATGCTCAGTGCCTTTTTGCGCAACGCTGTCAAACCCAGCGCCGATTTCCACGCCTTTCACTGCATTAATACTCATTAGTGCGTGGGCGATATCCGCGTCCAAACGATCAAAAATAGGTTCGCCTAAACCGGGGATCATGCCACTGGCGACTACCGTAACCTTCGCACCAATTGAATTACCCTCTTTGCTCAAGGCTTTCATGTAGGTTTCCATGGCCTCGACTTTACTGGCGTCAGGGCAGAAAAATGGATTGTTGTGCACCTCGTCCCAATCGACGCTGTCGATACCAATTGGCCCCAGCTGAGACAAATAACCTCGCACCACAATACCTGCGTGCTCCTGCAAATATTTCTTTGCGATTGCCCCCGCAGCCACTCGCATGGCGGTTTCGCGAGCAGATGAACGCCCGCCACCGCGATAATCGCGCACGCCATATTTTTGCATGTAAGGATAGTCTGCGTGAGCAGGCCTATATTGATCTTTAATATTTGAATAATCTTTTGAGCGCTGATCGGTGTTTTCAATCAGCAAACCAATCGGCGTGCCAGTGGTTTTACCTTCAAATACGCCCGACAATATTTTCACTTGATCGGCTTCTTTGCGCTGAGTGGTAAAACGAGATTGACCCGGCTTTCGCCGATCGAGATCTATCTGCAGGTCTTCTTCTGATATTGCCAAGCCTGGAGGGCAACCGTCAACGACGCAACCCAATGCCACACCATGGCTTTCACCGAAGGTGGTGATTGTGAACAGTTTGCCAAAACTATTACCGGACATAATGAATTCTTACCTAAAATTGCTTGCTAAGATGCAAACGTTTATAAATGACGCGACCGAATTAAAACAATACGGCCTTGAGATTAGTGATGCTGTCGAGGCACGCTATTGAGTTGCTCGGCGGTAAGCATAAATACGCCGTGACCACCACGCTCAAATTCTAACCACGTGAACGGCAGCAGTGGAAATTGGTCATCAAGCGCAGCCCAACTGTTACCCACCTCCACCACCAACACACCGTTTTCGGTGAGGTGCTCAGCCGCTTCCGCCAATAGACGCCGCGTGAAGTCTAAGCCATCAGCTCCTGACCCTAAACCTATGGCGGGCTCAGCGCGAAATTCATCGGGCATGGCTGCGAGATCATTTTCGTCGACATAGGGAGGGTTACTCACAATTAGGTCGTACTTTTCACCCTGAAGGTTAGCAAACAGGTCAGACAATACGGCCTGCACTTGGTCGTCCACACAATGGCGGTCGATGTTGGAGTTTGCCACCTCTAAAGCCTCTGTGGAGATGTCACTAATGTCCACCTGGCTGTTGGGGAAAGTTAGCGCACACGCGATACCTATACAGCCACTGCCTGTACACAGGTCCAATATGCGCGCGGGATCTTCGCTCAACCAGGGCTCAAAGCCTTGCTCAATAAGCTCAGCAATGGGCGAGCGAGGCACAAGCACTCTTTCATCGACGTTAAACGGCAGGCCAGAAAACCAAGCCTCTCCAGTGATGTAAGGGGCGGGAATTCGTTCGTTCACTCGGCGTTCCAGCTGGCTTATAACGTCTTTCCGCTCATTGTGGGCCAGGCGCGCATCAAGAATTTCTGGGCCGCTATCGCGGGGCAAGTGCAGCGCATGCAATACCAGCTGTACTGCTTCATCCCATGCACTGTCAGTGCCGTGCCCCATGAATAACTTGGCCTCATGAAAGCGGCTGGCCCCCCATCGAATGTAGTCTCTTATGCTAATCAGCTCTTCAGCCAGTGCATCACGTCGTTCTATCACGGTATTCTTCCTCATAGATTGCGGGCTATTGTACTGGGGTCTGAGAAGAATGGCACCCGGCTTATTACCCAAAACACCTTGACGCCTTAAAGCCCCCCTAGGACAATGGCCAACTCACTTATTTATGGATCTGCAGTATGAAAGAACAATTCGCTCAAATCATTGAAGCTATTGGCGAAGATATAAGCCGCCCCGGCCTTCAGGACACGCCTCAACGAGCGGCAAAAGCTATGAGCTTCTTAACTCGCGGCTATCAACAGAGTGTTGATGAGGTGGTGAACAACGCTCTATTTCCGTCAGATTCCAGTGAGATGATAATTGTTAAAGACATTGAGCTGTACTCAATGTGCGAACACCACATGCTGCCATTTATTGGTAAAGCTCACGTCGCCTACATTCCTACAGGCAAGGTAATTGGTCTTTCTAAAATTGCCCGAATTGTTGATATGTTTGCCCGCCGGCTGCAAATTCAAGAACAGTTAACGGTGCAAATTGCTGAAACCATTCAGCAAGTAACTGGGGCTGCAGGAGTTGGCGTTATCATTGAAGCTAAGCACATGTGCATGATGATGCGAGGTGTTGAAAAGCAAAACTCGTCAATGAAAACCTCTTCTATGCTGGGCTCATTTCGAGACAATCAAGCAACACGTTTAGAGTTTTTGTCTCTAATCAGCAGCTAGTTAAACCTCTATTGGTTTTTTTGACCCGATAGATAGACAGACACCTCGCTTAAACACTAAGGGCGAGGTGTTTTTAACACTCGCACTCCAGAGACACTGACTAAGGCTGGATTCGTAGCCGCGTCCAGTGTTATGCGACTTTCGCGTATACCCCCTTTCACTAACACCCCCTTCAACCATTCTAGCGTCACCAACATGCCCGCTGAATTACTATCGACACTCGCGCGACGATCAAAGCTCTGCAAGGTAATTTTCATTAAGCGTTGAGTTTGCAGCGCTTTTATCAAAGATTTTAGGTGGCTGTTTTCTTCCTCTGTGGCGTAGGTCGGAGGAAATAAGGTATAAGCTCCTTCGTGATTTAAGGCCTGAACAATGGTTTCTGGCGCAGTGGCAATAGTGGCGCTGTCCACTTGTTCGCTGCTTAGTATTTCTTGGCGAAGGTACACTCGCTTGTTGCCACGGCGTATCCCATAGAGGGATACGAACTTATCGTCCGGCAATGCCCAGACGCTGTAATATTGGTATTTGTCTAGACCGTAGAGTTCTTTTTGCTGAAATCGGATATTCGCCCAACTGCTGCTGGGACCACATTTCAAACCGGTGCAGCTGAAAATCTCGCGAGAGCCAGACTCTTCATTCAGCTGCTGTAAATAAAAATTATATCCCTCTTCTACAGTGTGGCCCCCCACCAGTTCAATTGTGGTTCTCTGTAGCGTGCCAGCCATTCTCATTTCGCGCGCCGTTTGCCACTGGCCATTAATTTTCTTTAAAGAGCCAAGAATTAAGCGGTAATCTTCTACTTTATTCTCATCATGGAGAATTATTTTACTGGGTAGGAAATTTTCCAGAGCTTGAACTTGGGAACATATTGAGAAAAACAACAATAGGATACAAGCCATGCTCTGTCCGCACGGATAAATTAGCTTCCTTTGCAAAAAACCCAATACGCTTATGTTTAGCATTGTTCAGGAGCCTCCTAGGCTACGGTTTGGTACAGGGCAATATGACGATTTAACACTTCCGCCACCTGCTCAGCTTCTGCTTCCAAATGCAGGTGATGGGTGCCTGGCATCTCTTCAACAACCACATCTGGATAGATTTTTAACACCTCGCCCATATAAGGGTGGATTTTTGAATCACTGTCCATAGCTAAGACAAGCAACGCTGGTGCCGTTATTTTACTGACAAAGGCTTTGGCATGCCCGGCGGTGAGTTTGAACGCCGATGCAGCCATTAGGCGGCTGTCGGAACTCCAGCTAAAACCATCTGGCACGGCTTTTATGCCCCGCTCACTGAGCGCTGTAGCCGCTTTTAGACTCAGTTTAAAGTGCCCACCCAAACGGGCTTTTACGGCAGTATCTATATCGCTGAAGACACGAAGCTGTTTAGCGGATTTGTCCTTCACTTCTAAGATAGATTGAGCCAGTTGCGCAGGTGCATCACTTTCCTTCACCAGCATTGGTAGCAAGCCGTCCACTAAGTTCAGGGACACTATACGCTCGGGAAATGTGCCTGCCGCAACGGTGCTAATAATAGCCCCTCGGGAGTGCCCCAGAAGGGTAAATTTTTTCCAGCCCAACTGATCAGCTACGGCAAATACTTCCGCGACATCGTCCCAAATATTGTAAGCCACACCTGGAGGCCGATGACCACTCTGCCCATGCCCAGCCAAATCTAGAGCAACTAGATGCACATTTTTCAGTTTTGGAGCCAATTCACTAAAGCTGGCGCTGTTGTCCAACCAACCATGTAAAGCCAAAACTGGTGTCTGCCCAGCTTCGCCCCACTCTTGTGCGGCCAAAGTAACGCTGGTCAATTCAAATATTCTTTGCTTCGGCATAACACTCTCAAATTGCGGTAACATTAGCGTTCATCGCTCGGGCGACTAAGCCACTTTAAATCAGACAGGCCGTAAGCTAATACTTGAGCCTCTAAAGCCGCCAGATTGGCGGTACCCATTGAATGCATACCGGCATCGCTGCCACAGAGTTCATTCACTAATATTCCCACCAAAGGTTGATGGCTAATCAGTAACACAGAGTCCAGTTCCAAATCGCCAAAGCACTGATTAGCCAGCCAGCGTAACAACTCGGTTGGATTTGATTCAGGCACTAGGAAGGGGGTGGTATGAATGGTTATCTCTGGCAAAAATTCTGACACTATTTCAGCCGTCTGCTGGGCTCGAACATAGGGACTCACTAATATTCGCTGAACTGAACGTAACTCTGACTTTCGAGCCGAAATGACGGACGCCACCTCCTCTCGACCGCGCTCTGTCAGTTGACGCTCTTCATCTCGCGCCATCATACCCTCGGCTTCACCGTGACGTAAAATATACAGCTTCATTGCTCGTCTTCCTGAGATCGACCAGTATATTCAACATCATTAGATTGCTCGCCCTGCATCAAACTACTCACTATCTCCTCTATGCCCTTACCTTCGAAAAGTACGGCGTAGAGCCCCGTGGCTAAAGGCATATAGATACCCATCTCTTCGGCTTTTTGTTTAACTAATTTAACGGTATTAACACCCTCAGCAACTTGACCCAATTCCGCCACTACCTCATCTAAGCTTTTACCCTGCCCTACACCATAGCCCACTCTGTAATTACGGCTCAAATCCGAAGTGCAGGTTAGAATTAGGTCCCCAACCCCAGCCAGACCCAGAAATGTCATGGGGTCGGCGCCCATAGAGTTTGCAAAGCGCCCCATTTCGGCCAGGCTGCGTGTTAGCACCATAGCTTGGCTGTTGCCGCCAACACCATACGCGGCGGCCATGCCGGTGATAATAGCGTAGATATTTTTAAGTGCACCGCCAAGTTCAACCCCATAGCGATCTGTGTTGGCATACACTCTAAAAGTATCAGAGCTTAATATACTTTGAATACGCTGTAGTACTAAACTGTCATCGCTGGCGACGACCGTGCCGGTTAACTGCTTTTCAATTATTTCCTTCGCGAAATTCGGACCGCTCACCACACCAATATGCCTATCGGGCAGCTCTTGCTCCAAAATTTGACTCATCAAATCAAAGGTATTCGCTTCTATGCCTTTGGTTGTGCTCACCACTACGGCTTCAGGCGACAGGAAAGGCGCCACCTGTTGAGTTACTGCCCGAAAGGAGCTGCTGGGCACGGATATAAACACCACGTCGCTGGATGACACAGCCTCCGCCAAATCAGCCGTGATAATTAAATTATCGTCTAAGGTATAGCCGGGCAAATACTCACTATTCTCACGACTGAGCTGACAGCTCGCCGCACGCTCAAGGTGTCGCATCCACAGGTAAGTACTATGGCCATTAACGGCGGCAATATTAGCAATTGCAGTACCGAAGCTACCGCCGCCTAATACCGCGACGATGGGTTTTGAGAACTTATTATCGCTTGTCATTAGTCTCTCTAATCACTATTCAGAACCCAGCATAACAAAAAAAGGCCGAGTATTAAGTACAATACTCGGCCTTTTTAATTTGCGTCTAGATGTAGCCTTTAGTTACTCAGTTCTAACAAGAGCTTATTCAGGCGAGACACGTACGCCGCGGGATCTTCCAAGTGACCGCCTTCGGCGAGATTTGCTTGATCAAATAGCACGCGAGTCAAGTCAGCAAAACGCTCTTCGTCCGCTTCTTGATCTAACTTCAGCACTAGTGGGTGTTCCGGATTCAACTCAAAACTTGGCTTACTGCTCGGTAGGCTTTGACCGGCCTGCTCAAGAATTCGGCGCATTTGTGCACCCATGTCTTGTTCGTTGACAACGATACAGGCAGGCGATTCGGTTAAACGAGTGGTAATGCGAACTTCTTCAACCTGCTCTTCAAGCACGGTTTTAACTCGCTGCACCAAATCTTCATTTTCTTTGGCGACTTCTTCTTGAGCTTTCTTATCTTCTTCGGTATCAAGCTCACCAAGATCTAGTGCTCCTTTACCCACATCTTGGAAAGACTTGCTATCAAACTCAGTTAAGTGACCCATCAACCACTCATCAACGCGATCGCTGAGCAGCAATACTTCAATGCCCTTTTTACGGAAAACTTCTAAGTGCGGGCTGTTCTTGGCGGTATTGAAATTTTCCGCTGCCACATAATAAATTTTAGTCTGGCCTTCCTGCATGCGTCCAACATACTCTTCCAGCGACTGATCTTGCGTCTCTTTATCGGTTTGAGTACTCGCAAAGCGGAATAGCTTGGCTATCTTTTCTTTGTTCGCAAAATCTTCTGCAGGGCCTTCTTTTAAGACCTGACCCAGCTCACTCCAGAATGCGGCATACTCTTCCGGCTTGTTCTTGGCCATCTTAGTCAACATATCTAAAACACGCTTCGTTAAGGCACTGCGCATAGAGTCGATGTTTGGATCATTCTGTAAAATTTCTCGTGATACGTTCAGAGACAAGTCATTTGAGTCGACTACGCCTTTGATGAACCGAAGATATGTGGGTAAAAACTGCTCAGCATCGTCCATAATAAAGGTGCGTTGAACATACAGTTTTAAACCTTTGCTCGCTTCACGGTTATACATGTCGTACGGCGCTTTACTGGGAATATACAACAAACTGGTGTAATCCAATTTGCCTTCCACGCGGTTGTGGCTCCAGTTGACGGGCTCTGAAAAATCATGGGAAATATGCTTATAAAATTCTTTATATTCCTCATCACTCACTTCGCTGCGCGAACGAGTCCAAAGGGCCGTGGCATCGTTAATGGCTTCAAATTCTGGCGCCGCCTCTTCAGTTTTTTCAGCGTCATCTTCCGCTGCCGGTGCCGCCTCCTTTTCCATTTCTACTGGAATAGCAATGTGATCTGAGTATTTCTTGATCACTGAACGTAAGCGCCAGCCATCAGCAAACTCTTCACCTTCACTCTTCAGGTGCAAGATAATCGTGGTGCCACGAGATTCTTTCGTGGTGTTTTCAACAGAATATTCCGCTTCGCCATCACATTCCCAGTGCACACCTTCTTCAGCGGGCAAGCCAGCGCGACGACTCAAGACTTCAACTTTGTCAGCGACGATAAAGGCGGAGTAGAAACCCACACCAAACTGACCAATAAGCTGTGAATCTTTCTGCTGATCGCCACTCAAGTTCTGCATAAAGGAGGCTGTCCCCGATTTCGCAATAGTGCCCAGATGATCAACCACCTCGTCACGGCTCATACCAATGCCGTTATCGGCAATGGTCAGAGTTTTAGCGTCTTTATCAAAGGTAATACGTATTTTTAATTCAGAGTCGCCTTCATACAAATCACCGTTTGAAATAGCTTCAAAACGCAGTTTATCAGCGGCATCAGAGGCATTAGATACCAGCTCGCGAAGGAAGATTTCCTTGTTGGAGTATAAGGAGTGAATCATTAGATGAAGTAACTGCTTGGCTTCGGTCTGAAAACCTCTGGTTTCTTTTTGCGCATCAACGGTCATGCGGTAAGCTCCTGATCTTGTCTGTTGGGTCTATAGTATGAGTATTCAAAGGGAATATTCTCGATGGACTTAAAGATTGGGGCTAGTTGGGGGTTTTCAAGGGGATATTTATGCCTATCAGGCACACTAAATACGTGAAAGCGCTATTTTTGCTCGATTTTCAAGCATATCCACCGCAGTACTGATTTACGTCAATAAACCATTACCCCAATAGGCTACCGTTCTACTTAACCAACACTTAGGAGACCGGCATGTACGAAGACCAAATCCAAGACAAACAAACCCTGAGAAGCATAGCCTTAACCGTTGCAGCACTGTTGCTTGGCACCATCGCTATGGCCGTGGCGGTGAATGTTTTCGCAATACCACTGTAATAGGGAGCTCTGCACTAGGCGAGCCCACACAAATTTAGGGCTCCGCTGCACCTGAGAGAATTTCTACACCCTTGATAGCCTCACTCAACTAGGGCGAGCCCTTCTCCTCACTTGGAGTTCTCTATCTCAAACTCCGCATAGTGCGGCAGTTTCTTATAGGACTTTCTCAATGACCGGATAACACTCGAATCCAGCTGATCTGACATGGCAATATACACAGGACTTGAGTGGCCATAAAAGTTCGAGCAGGCAATCGTCTTATAAAATCGACTGTTAATGTTGTACATTGGTAAAACGTTAGCCACGTATGCCGCATCCGCTCGCTTGGACGCCAACATTTTAATTAATCGATCTTGAATGCTAGCCCCAAACACAGGCTTTAGAGAAGTATTATTTTTGGCCAAAAAGGGAATAATTTCCGTACCGCCCGCGTAGATAATATCCAATTTTTTCCAGCGATCTATTACGCTCAAAAATGGAATAAAATTCTCTTTACGAAAACAAAGGCCTGGAGTTTCAAACAACAACGGTCGAACAGACAGCTGTTTCGAGTTGCCCAGCTCTTTTTCATAGATTGGGAAAGCCATGTCCACTTTGCCATTCGCCAAATATTGAGCGAGCCTTTTGCGAGGCACAACTTGGTAAATCGGCTCATAGCCGGCAGATTCAAGCAACTTACTGAGGTAGTTAATACCACGCCCTTGCAAAGGGCCAGCACCTACTTTTATATGAGGTTGATAACCATAGGTGCCGATTGTTATGGTCTTTCGACCGGTATCGCTCCCCTCTGCGAAAATTTTTAATGAAAATAGTATCAGACAACAACATGACAATGCGTAAGCTGCGAAATAACGAAGTATTAATGAACGTTTATTGCAATTCAAGATTACCACCTTCCTGAATACCTAAAACATCTAGCTTTAAACTAACTCCTCCCGCCAAATCACCTAATTGGTAATTTGGCATTTTGAAGCCAGCCTTATTTATAAGCGTCCAATGTTCTTCACTGATAAATTTATTGGCCGAATTATCGCTTACCGTGCCGTGACAGGAAAGACAATCTAAGGAGAAGTAAATAGGTTTCAAGGTCCGAACCATCGAGCGCCCCTTTTCTTCTGTCACTTGTTGAACAAGCCCACCATCTTCCGAAACTGAAACGGCCACCTTGGATAAGACTTCATACTCCCAAACATCAGGGTTATTAGCCTCGTTAACCAAATTGTTCCGTAAACCTACAAATTTAATTTTTACGGGGTAACCGCTATTGGAAAAACGCTGCGACAATTGAAAGGAGAAAGTAGCCGGTATCAAGCCCTTATAGACAAGGCCCGGATCCATAATCAAGGCGCGATTATCTTCCATGACCGACAAAATCGATTGATACAACAAGGCCTTTATTGGATGATCGGCTTTAGGTAAGGGCTGGCCATGATTTCTTTTGTAAACGAGATCGATTTCGCGAAGAAACAATTGACCAAACAGGCTACTTTTGTCGGAATTTGCAGAATTTATTTCCGCCTGCTTTTCGAATAAAACCTCCTTTGAAGCCATAAAAATGTTTATGACCTCTATTGAGAGTTCAGGGTAATCCACCCCAAGAGCCTTGTTGTTGAGAAACAATAGAGCCAGCAGCAACAGTCTCGAAAATTTCATAACTTGCCTCCATGGTACTATCCGCCTGCATCACGAATGGTAGTAGACGCCTTTATTCAATTAAGAAATGAGCCCGAGCCGTTGCAATGGATGCATCCCGATCTTGCTGCCAGGTTTGAATGGCAACGTTCACCAATTTGTTACCCTGTCGCACAACTGAACAACTAGCCCAAGTATCCTCATATCGGCCAGCCCTCACATAATCAATCGAAAAATCCACTACCCTAGGCACCTTGACAACATCCATAGACATTAATACATGAATGGTCGCCGCCATTTCCATAAACCCGCCTATGGCGCCACCATGTAAGGCCGGCAAGGTAGGGTTACCGACATTGCTTTTCTTAGGTGGGAGATGAAATATCAAGGCACCGCCTTCATCATCAGGTTCATAGACACTACGCATGCCTAACAAACGCGCGTAGGGAACCGCATCGATTATGAGCTCGGGAGACGAGGCGCTTTGAGCTTGTTGAATTATTTCGGCAATTCCAGTTATTTTACTCACTCTATACCTTCCAAAAATGGCTCAATCATTTGGGTCATTTTGGCACTGACCTCTGGGTCTAAACGAATAAAATTCGCCACGCAATGTGCCACTGGGTTGTTAATGTCGTCTTGATAAGCCACACCTCTACAAAACACTACTTGGCGAGTTACTCGATAGGCTTCCGCGCTCGCAAACACTGGTTTATGCGGTTCGGCTGCACGCATGTAGTCCACGCGAAGGTCCATTGTTGGGCAAATGGCCAGATCATCGAGTGCCGAAATCGCAGCAAAACCAGAACAAGTATCCAACAGTGCTGTTAAGGCCCCCCCGTGAATAACGCCTGTTTCAGGATTGCCGACGATCGACTCGCTGTAGGGTAACTCTGCAAGGACCTTACCCTCCTCCAAGCGTGTAAAACGCATGTCTAAGGCATGAAAATGATCGCCAGGGTTGGCACTCACCATTAGCTTACAAAGCTTTCGTAGCTTTTCTATATCAGCCATATTTTTAACTTCACGGTAAATTCAAATTAATTAAGAGCTGCAATAATAATTTTGCGAGTATCCACTGGGTCAATCACGGCGTCTATTTCTAGGTGCGCCGCGGCTTCAGTGGCTTTACCCCGTTCATAAGACTCCGCAACTAATGAGTCAAATAATGCTTTGCGAGCATCTGGGGTCTCTTGCTCATCCAGTTCTTTCTTAAAACCGAGTTGCACAGCGCCTTCTAAGCCCATGCCGCCAAATTCACCAGAAGGCCACGCCACACAATAATTTGGTTTGGCGAAACTGCCTCCTGCCATCGCCATTGCGCCCAATCCATAACCTTTACGTAAAAACACCGTCACCAATGGCGTTTTCAGCTGTGCACCGGCGACAAACAAATCAGAAAAATGACGCACGGCGGCATCTTTTTCGCTCTCAGGGCCCACCATAAAGCCTGGTGTATCTCCCAGCGCTAATACGGGCATAGACTGAGCTTCACAAAAACGCAAGAAAGCAGCCGTTTTCTCAGCCGCCACAGCATCGATTGCCCCTCCCAGCACCCGGCAGTCATTGGCGATCAAACCCATCGCGCGACCTTCAATGCGCACCAACCCTGTGACCATTGCAGTGCCCCAAAGAGGCTTGAGTTCAATAAAACTGTCCTGGTCCACTAATATCTCTATCAACGATCGAATTTTATAAGAATAACGGCGATCTTCCGGCAGTCCATCGATAAGGGTATTTTGATCACTCGCGCTCCAGTCTCGGAGGTCACCTTGAAAGTAAGACAATACTTTACGCGCGGCGGCGCAAGCTTCCACTTCGTCGTTTACGACAATATCAATAACACCGTTACCCGACTGAACGCCCACTGGGCCAATTTCAGTGGGCTTGAAGCTGCCTAAGCCACCACCTTCAATCATCGCCGGCCCCGCCATGCCTATCCAACTATGCTGGGTGGCAATCTTTATATCGGCACAACCAAACAGCGCCGCATTACCCGCAAAGCAATAGCCGTTGTTCACAGCGATGCGCAGCACCTTGCCGCTCAATCCCGCCCACGCAGCAAAGGAGGTTATATTCAGGCCGGCAATTTGGGTCAGTGCATCAGTGTCACCAGGACGACCACCGCCACCTTCAGTCATCATAATAACTGGAAGATTTTGCGTTTGCGCTACTTCAAGTATTCGATCGAGCTTTTTGTGGTGAAAGTAACCTTGGGTGCCCGCTAATACAGTGTAGTCGTTAACAATTAGCGCCGCCTTACTTGAACATTTGTCGTGAAGTTCAGAGTTCACCGTCGCTAAACCTGTAATAATTCCATCGGCTGCAGTGGCACTTTTTAGTTCTTCATAGTCACGCCGCATGCGCTGAGCCGCCACCGCCATCTGACCATATTCAATAAAACTGCCTTCATCGCTGAGCTCGGCAACATTCTCACGCGCAGAGCGATAGCCCTTTGCGTGACGCTTTGCAATGGCCGCCTTGCGCCCACTGTCCATAGTGCCCTCAATGCGAGCGTGTAGACGCTCCAGGGCGTCTCTTGGCGAATCCATAAAATATCCTAGAGGCTAAAGGTAAAGTAATTCTGAAGTGTATACGCCAAGTGATTTGAAATCACGGCCTTTACAAAGAAGATGTGCATACCCGTATCTAAACATTTTTGCTCGCAATCGCGCAATACGCACGCTCAATTCTTCAAAAAATCAGGGCCAAAAAAAAGACCAATTCTATTGCTAGAATCGGCCTTTCCTATTGCGCCCGCTTATTCACGGATGCTCAGAAAACTACCAACCGGTAATTTCCTTCAGTGCAACACCGATATCGGCAAGACTGCGAACGGTTTTAACACCGGCGTCTTCCAGGGCTGCAAATTTCTCGTCTGCAGTACCTTTACCACCAGATATAATGGCGCCGGCATGGCCCATACGCTTACCTGCAGGAGCTGTAACGCCCGCAATGTAAGACACAACAGGCTTGGTCACATTAGCCTTAATGTAGGCTGCCGCTTCTTCTTCTGCAGTACCGCCAATTTCACCGATCATAACGATCGCTTCTGTGGCTGGGTCCTTTTCAAACTTCTCTAAAATATCGATGAAGTTAGAACCAGGAATAGGATCGCCACCAATACCAACACACGTTGACTGACCAAAACCGAAATCAGTTGTCTGCTTTACGGCTTCATAGGTTAGTGTGCCGGAACGCGAAACAATACCCACTTTGCCAGGCAAGTGAATGTGTCCAGGCATAATGCCGATTTTACATTCACCCGGAGTGATGACACCCGGACAGTTAGGACCGATTAGCTGTACACCCAAGTCGTCACAACGAACTTTTGCGTCCAACATATCCAGAGTCGGAATGCCTTCAGTAATACAAACGATCAGCTTGATGCCGCCATTTGCCGCTTCCAGAATTGAATCTTTACAGAAGGCAGCAGGCACGTAGATTACAGATGCATCAGCACCTGTCGCTTCTACAGCTTCACGCACAGTGTTAAAAACGGGCAAGCCTAGGTGAGTTTGACCACCTTTGCCAGGTGTAACGCCACCTACCATTTTTGTGCCGTATTCAATCGCTTGCTCAGAGTGAAAAGTACCTTGAGAACCGGTGAAGCCCTGGCAGATAACCTTTGTGTTCTTGTCGATTAAAATGCTCATGTTTACTGGCCTCCCGCTGCAGCTTTAACCACTTGCTCAGCCGCGTCAGTCAAGCTGGTGGCGGCAATAATATTCAAACCGCTATCGGCCAAAACCTTAGCACCAATCTCGGCGTTGTTACCTTCAAGTCGAACGACAACAGGCACTTTCACGCCCACTTCTTCTACTGCACCAATCACGCCTTCAGCGATCAGGTCACAACGTACGATACCGCCAAAGATGTTGATCAATACGGCTTCTACGCTGGTGTCAGATAGAATAATTTTGAAAGCTTCAATAACGCGCTCTTTAGTAGCTCCGCCACCTACGTCCAAGAAGTTGGCAGGGTTTCCGCCGTGCAACTTAACGATGTCCATAGTACCCATCGCTAGGCCTGCACCGTTAACCATACAGCCGATGTTGCCATCGAGTGCTACGTAGTTCAGTTCAAAACGCGCCGCGTGCGCTTCGCGCTCATCTTCTTGCGTAGGATCGTGCATTTCTTTCAGTGCTGGCTGGCGGTACATGGCATTGCTATCGACAACCAGTTTGGCGTCCAAGCAGTGCAAATCACCTGCCGGAGTAATTACCAGAGGGTTCACTTCCATCAAGGCCAAATCTTTGTCAGCAAACAATTTTGCTAAGCCCAAAAATATTTGTGTGAACTGCTTGATTTGCTTACCTTCCAAACCCAGCTGGAAAGCCAAGTCACGAGCCTGGTAAGGCTGTGCACCCGCTAGAGGATCAATCTCAGCTTTGAGAATTTTCTCAGGGGTTTCTTCCGCAACTTTTTCAATCTCAACACCACCTTCAGTGGAGGCCATGAAAACAATACGGCGACTAGAGCGATCAACTACCGCGCCCAGGTACAATTCCTGGTCGATGTCGGTGCAAGGCTCAACCAGAATACGGCTAACGGGCTGACCGTCTGCATCTGTCTGGTAAGTTACTAGGTTTTTACCCAGCCACTGCTTGGCAAAGGCTTCAATTTCACCTTTAGTGCTGACCAGCTTAACGCCGCCCGCTTTACCACGGCCACCAGCGTGTACCTGCGCTTTAACTACCCACTTGTCGCCACCGATGATATCGGCTGCGGCGACGGCTTCTGCTGCTGTTTCAGCGGCAATACCTTTAGAGACAGGCAAGCCGTATTCGGCAAACAACTGCTTCCCTTGATACTCATGCAAATTCATGATTTTTTTCCGTTCACTCGCGTTGGTTCATACTGTAATTTAGTAAGAACGAACACTCAGTTATAGTCAGCGACGCTTATTCAGTGAAAAAGGCCGCCCCCTTGGTTTTCAATGAGGCCACACACGCCTAAACGTGACAACCTCCAAACACGCTGTGATTATTATTTTTTGCGCTTGCGGTTTGGCATGTGGATGGCGTGACCATTCACAGCCAAAGCGGCTTCCTTCACTGCTTCCGAGAAGGTTGGATGACCAAAAACAGTCATCCCAATATCTTCTGCACTAGAGCCAAACTCCATGGCAATTGCAACAGACTGAACCAAGTCTGACGCACTTGGGCCAACAATATGGCAACCTAGTACGCGATCTGTTTCAGCATGTGCAAGCATTTTTACCATGCCGTCCGCTTCGTCAGCGGCAACAGCACGACCGATAGCAACAAAGGGGAATACACCCACGTTGTAAGGCTCGCCATCAGCTTTCAATTGTTCTTCGGTTTTACCCACTGACGCCACTTCAGGGTGAGTATAGATAACGTTAGGAATAATATCGTAATTTAATAATGGTTTTTGCCCGGCAATGCGCTCGGCTACCATAACGCCTTCTTCAGAACCTTTATGTGCCAACATCGGGCCGCGCACTACATCGCCAATAGCCCAAACACCTGGTGCGCTAGTCGAACACAAATCATTAACGTAAATTAGCCCACGCTCATCTAGGTTCACACCGCAATCACCTGACAACAAGCCTTCAGTGAACGGACGACGCCCGACACACACAACCAACTTATCGAAGGTTTCAGTTTGCTCTTTACCGTCTACGTCGGTGTAGGTCACGACAACTTCTTTGCCCTTCACTTCGGTACCCGTTACCCGGCAGCTCAAACGAATATCTAAACCCTGCTTGGTGAGGATTTTTTTCGTTTCTTTAGCAATTTGCTGATCCATCGTGGCCAAAAAGCTGTCCATGGCTTCTAAGCACACGACTTTAGAACCCAGGCGACTCCAAACACTGCCCAGTTCCAGCCCAATTACGCCTGCACCAATCACACCTAAACGGTCTGGCACTGAATCAAACTCTAAGGCACCGGTAGAATCAACGATAACTTCATTGTCTACAGGAGCCATAGGAATGGCCACCGGAACAGAGCCAGAAGCTAAAATTACGTTGTCGGCTTCAAGCTCACTCACTGCGCCGTCGAGTGCAGTGAACTCAACCTTACGACCGGCCAGGAGTTTGCCGGTGCCGTATAGCGAGCTTACTTTGTTGGCTTTAAACAAACCGGCGATACCGCCCGACATCTGCTTAACAATTTTGTCTTTACGCTTAATCATTGCAGGCACGTCAATGGTTACTGTGCCAGTGCTAATACCATGGCCGGACATAGCGTCCTTAGCATCATGATATTTGTGAGAGCTATCTAACAGTGCCTTTGAAGGAATACAACCCACGTTCAAGCAGGTGCCGCCGTTAACGCCCTTGCCGGCACTGTCTTGCCACTTTTCAATACACGCTGTTTTTAAACCCAACTGGGCGGCGCGGATAGCCGCTACATATCCTGCAGGGCCAGAACCGATAACAATTACATCGTATTTTTCAGACATTTTGGTTTCCAATTTTAATTCGGGTTGAGCTTGGTCCTTTGAGCTCTAATATCTTAGAGGCTCAAAGGTTTCGAATAAGAATTTACATTTCCAACAGAATACGCGCTGGATCTTCAATCATATCTTTAATGGCCACAAGGAATTGCACGGCGTCTTTACCGTCAATCAATCGGTGATCGTAAGACAGTGCCAGATACATCATTGGCAAGATCTTCACTTCGCCATTCACAGCCATTGGTCGATCTTGAATTTTATGCATACCCAAAATAGCCGTTTGAGGCGGGTTCAAAATTGGCGTCGAGATCAAAGAACCAAACACGCCACCGTTGGTAATAGTGAATGTACCTCCGGTCATTTCATCCATGGTCAACTTGCCATCGCGAGCGCGCAAACCGTAATCGCGAATGGTGCTTTCAACATCAGCCAAACCCATATTTTCAGCATCACGCAACACAGGCACAACCAAACCTTTTGGCGTCGACACGGCCACACCAATATCTTGGAAACCGTGGTAAACGATGTCGTCATTATCAATTGAGGCATTCACTGCAGGGAAACGACGCAGTGCTTCAACCGCTGCTTTCACGAAGAAACCCATGAAACCTAAGCGAGTACCATTGTGTGCTTTTTCAAACTTGTCTTTATATTTAGCCCGCAATTCCATCACAGGGCCCATGTCCACTTCATTAAAGGTAGTCAACATAGCCGTGGTGCTTGTAGCTTCAAGCAAGCGCTCGGCAACGCGTTTCCGCAAGCGAGTCATGGGCACTCGTTTTTCAACACGATCACCACCGCTCACTTCAACCACAGGCGCAGGTGCAGGTGCAGAAGCAGGCGAACTTGGCGCAGCAGCAGCAACTGCAGGCGCGCCATTTTTAATGCGATTCACGATATCTTCTTTAGTTATGCGGCCATCTTTACCAGTGCCGCTAACTTGGGCCACGTCAATACTATTTTCTTCGGCCAACTTGCGAGCCGCTGGGCTCAATAATTTCTCACCGACGCTGACATCCGCACTTGCTTCTGCTGCGGCCGGTGCAGCTGAGGCAGCAGCAACGGCACCTTCAGCGAAACGGGCAATTATTTCATTGCTCGCAATGATCTCACCTTCGCCTTTCAGAATTTCTACGATGCTACCATTTGCAGGTGCCACTACTTCCAAAACAACTTTGTCTGTTTCAATATCGACTATCAGCTCATCCCGAGAAACAGCTTCTCCCGGTTGTTTGTGCCAAGTTGCAATGGAACCGTCTTGTACAGATTCAGGGAATTGCGGCGCTTTAATTTCGATGCTCATTCTTCTTCCTTAGCTATGCCTGCGCAATTTTTTTGCGCTCAACGCTGTCATGTAAATGTTTAAGTTAATGAAAATTTGTCTCTCTTAAGAAAGAGACAAGGCCTCATCAACAAACTTGTTTTGTTGTTCCAAATGCAAAGACATATAACCGGCAGCAGGTGCGGCAGAGGCTTCACGGCCCACATAATTGATGTAAAGATTTGGGTCCACATCGTGAATAACACGGCGTAAATGGTGCTGACTGCTATACCACGCGCCCTGATTCATGGGCTCTTCCTGACACCACATTACATCGTCCAGATGCTGATAAGGCGCCATGGCCTTTTTCAATTCAATTTCTGGGAACGGATACAACTGCTCAAGGCGAATCAGCGCAACATCTTTTTGACCTCGCTCCTCTCGCGCCTCGAGTAAGTGGTAATACACTTTGCCGCTACAAATGATGACTCGCTTAACGTCGGCCGGGTCCAACTCATTGTCTGCGATCACGTTATGGAACTGCCCGTCTGCCAGTTCATCAAGTGTTGATGTGGCCAGTTTATGGCGCAAGATCCACTTGGGACTCAATACCACAAGAGGGCGACGCATAGGACGAATAGCCTGACGCCTTAACAAGTGGAAAATTTGCGCGGGTGTTGTGGGGATACACACTTGAATGTTGTGTTCGGCACAAAGCTGTAAATAGCGTTCTAGGCGCGCTGAAGAGTGCTCAGGCCCCTGCCCTTCATAACCGTGTGGCAACAACATAGTTAAGCCGCACAAGCGACCCCATTTATGTTCGCCACTCGTAATAAACTGATCAATTACCACTTGGGCGCCGTTGGCAAAGTCACCGAACTGCGCTTCCCAAATAACCAAACCATTTGGTGCTGTGGTAGCGTAACCGTATTCAAAGGCCAACACCGCTTCTTCTGACAAGAAAGAGTCGTACAAATCAAAGGAGGGTTGATTTTCTTTGATATTGTTCAGAGGCGTATATGCCGAGGCATCACGCTGACTATGAACAACGGCATGGCGGTGAGAGAAAGTGCCTCGCCCAACGTCCTGCCCGGTAATCCGGATTGGATAATCTTGTTCCAAAATGGTGGCATAGGCCAGAAGTTCAGCCATACCCCAATTCAGCGGCAGAGCGCCGTTGGCCATCTTGCGACGATCGTCATAGATTTTTGCCACCTGACGTTGCACTTGTACACCATCGGGTATTTCACAGACACTGGCTGCAATTCCACGCAAACGCTGCAAATCATAACCGGTATCACCGGCCGTTTGCCAAGTGTGGCCAATGAAGGGTGACCAATCTACAAACAAAGACTTATCTGGCACGGAAACCAAACCGGAGGCAACATGCTCGCCGCGGTCTAGAGCTGCCCGATAATCGTTTGCCAAAGCATCGGTTTCGTCTTGAGACACAATACCTTCGCTGACCAAGTGCTCAGAATACAAAGTACGCGTGGTTTTTTGCTTGCGAATAGCTTGATACATCATCGGCTGTGTGGCCGAAGGCTCATCAGTTTCGTTGTGGCCTCGACGACGGTAACAGACCAAGTCGATCACTACGTCTTTTTTAAATTCATAACGATAATCGGTGGCCAGTTGCGTCACAAACATAACCGCTTCAGGGTCATCGCCGTTAACGTGAAAAATCGGTGCTTCAATTATTTTAGCGACGTCAGTACAGTATTCAGTTGAACGCGCATCAATTCGCTTGTTCGTCGTAAAACCAACCTGATTATTCAATACGATGTGAACAGTACCGCCGGTGAAATAGCCGCGCGTTTGCGACATCTGGAAGGTTTCCATCACAACGCCTTGGCCCGCAAAAGCCGCATCGCCATGAACCACAATTGGCACAACCGTGTCGCCCTGAGTATCGTCACGTCGGTCTTGGCGAGCGCGCACAGAACCTTCGACAACAGGGGAAACAATTTCGAGATGCGAAGGGTTAAAGGCCATCGCAAGGTGAATTTCTCCACCCGGAGTCATTATGTTTGAAGAAAAACCTTGGTGATACTTTACATCGCCGGAGGTATCAACCAGCTTCTTGCCCTCGAATTCTTCAAAGAGTTCAGAAGGATTTTTACCCAAGATGTTAACCAGAGTATTCAAGCGACCACGGTGCGCCATACCCATAACAATTTCTTTTGCGCCGTAATATCCTGAACGTTTTATCACGCAATCCAGTAATGGAATGAAGCTCTCGCTGCCCTCTAAACCAAAACGTTTAGTGCCTGGGTATTTACTGTCAAGGTGACGTTCAAGTCCCTCTGCCGCCGACAAACGTTCAAGAATACTCTTGCGCATTTCTGGGCTAAATTCAGGTTTAGAGCGCACACTTTCCAAACGCTGTTGCAACCACTGCTTTTCAGCAAGGTTGGTAATGTGCATTATTTCGGGGCCTACATGCCGGCAATAGGTAGATTCTAAAGCTTCAATAATTTCGCTTAAGGGAGCTTCGTCTTTACCAATAAATAAATTGCCCGTTTGAAAAACGGTATCGTGATCGGCTGGCGTTAAACCATGATAGGACAATTCTAGATCGGGAACCTGTTCGCGCTCCATCAATCCGAGAGGGTCTAGCTCTGCCTTTTGATGACCGCGAAAACGGTAAGAGCTGATTAACTGAACAACTTTAACTTGCTTGCGTTCGTGTTCGACATTAACGCCACCCGTGCCAGGTGCCGCAATAGGACGCGCCCGCCTTTTGCCCAATAATTTGAAGTGCTCACGAATAACAGAGTGAGGGGTATCCTGAGTGACAACGCCTTCAACCCGTGGCAACTGTTCAAAATAACTGCGCCATTCTTCTGGCACCGCATTGGGATCATAGAGATATTTGTCGTAGAGCTCTTCTACGTATGAAGCATTACCACCCGATATGTGGGAAGTACTCCAAAGCAACTCCATTATACTGTCTTGCATTCCTGCCCGCCTTGTGACGGGGCCGCCTGCACTCCAGCCTTCACGGCTACAGTGATTTCAAATTTACCTGTGCTGGCAACTGCACGGTTTTGCACCGACGCTTTAGATTGAAACCAAAGACATGTCGATTACCGGAAATACCTACCGCACAGGTAAACCGGAAGTGCCCGGCATACCCCTGCTTTTACTAGCTAATAGCTAACGTATTGCCTGCCCGCCCCTATGGCGCGCAGACCCAAATTTAAACCCTAATATGCCCCAAGGCCTAGGATCTTTAAATCTTTTTGTAGGAGTTGTGCCCGCTAAATGAGGTCTCGATTATAGTTTCGAGTAACTCTCGCGTTTTGTACTGCACACAACTAAGTATATCCGCACCGCTTTATTCTAAATCTGTGCGGCCGCAAGCGGCCGCTGCACACCGCCTTAAGCGCCGCGTTCCAGTAACATATTACGAATATGACCAATGGCTCTTGTTGGATTCAAGCCTTTTGGACACACCGCAACACAGGCCTGAATACCATGACAGCGGAAAACACTGAAAGGATCATCCAAACCTGCCAGACGACTTTCAGATGCCGTATCACGGCTGTCGGCCAAGAAACGATATGCCTGTAATAAACCTGCTGGGCCGATAAATTTATCGGGATTCCACCAAAAAGAAGGGCAAGACGTTGAACAGCAGGCACAGAGAATACACTCGTACAAACCATCAAGCTTCTCGCGTTCTTCTGGTGATTGCAAACGCTCAATCGCGGGCGCTGGGGTATCGTTCTGCAAATAAGGCTGCACTTTTTCATACTGTGCGTAAAACTGCCCCATATCAATCACTAAATCTCTAATCACTGGCAGACCTGGCAGTGGGCGCAATATCAGAGTGTTATTTTTCACACATTCTGATAATGGCTTTACGCACGCCAAACCATTCTTACCATTGATGTTCATGCCGTCAGAGCCACACACGCCTTCTCGACAAGAGCGGCGGTAAGCCAAACTAGGATCTTGCCCTTTAAGCAATTCCAGCACATCCAGCACCATTAGGTCTTTACCTTCGGTATCGACTTCATAGCGCTTCATGTATGGCTCGCTGTCAGCGTCCGGGTCATAGCGGTAAATTTCAACGTTTAACATATTCTTAATTCCCCCGGGGCGGCTTAGTAGCTACGAATCATTGGTTCAAACTTATCCATGGTCTTTGGCGCGAAGTTCACCGCGCGCTTTCCGACCCGCTTTTCGCCGGGATAATACATTGAATGACACAACCAATTTTCATCATCGCGCTCTTGGAAATCTTCACGGGCGTGAGCGCCGCGAGATTCTTTGCGCTCTTCAGCGGCAACGGCGGTTGCCTCGGCAACTTCTAGCAGGTTTTGAAGCTCAAGCGCTTCAATCCGTGCTGTATTAAAGGCATTACTCTTATCACCTAAAGTCACGTTGTCAATACGAACTCGCAAAGCTTCAAGCTTCTTAACGCCTTCCTGCATGAATTCACCGTTGCGGAACACACCAAAGTGATTCTGCATAATGCTCTGCAACTCTGTGCGTAATACTGAAGCGTCTTCGCCACCACTTGAATTGTTTACTTTATTCAAGCGCGCCATAGCGGTTTCAATATTAGCGTCGGTAGCTTCGCGGTGATCAACACCTTCACGCAATTGCTGTTCGATGAACAATCCAGATGCACGACCAAATACCACCAGATCCAGCAGCGAATTACCACCTAAGCGGTTTGCGCCGTGTACGGATACGCAGGCAACTTCACCACAGGCGTAGAAGCCTTCAATGATTTGATCATTGCCATCGGCATCAACCGTCAGGGCTTGGCCATTAATGTTGGTTGGAATACCACCCATCATGTAGTGACACGTAGGCACTACAGGAACCAGTTCTTTTACTGGGTCGACGTGAGCAAAGGTGCGAGACAGCTCAAGAATACCCGGCAATTTGGCGTTCAAAGTCTCTTCGCCCAAGTGATCGAGCTTCAAGAACACATGGTCGGCATTGGGGCCTGCGCCTCTGCCTTCCAGAATTTCCAGAACCATAGAGCGCGCCACTACATCGCGGCCAGCCAAGTCTTTTGCGTTAGGCGCATAGCGCTCCATGAAACGCTCGCCATCTTTGTTTACTAGATACCCGCCTTCACCGCGACAACCTTCAGTAACCAAAACACCGGCGCCGGCAATACCGGTTGGGTGGAACTGCCACATTTCAATATCTTGCACTGGGAAGCCAGCACGCAAGGCCATGCCGATGCCATCACCAGTATTAATGTGAGCGTTGGTGGTGGAGGCGTATATACGTCCTGCTCCGCCTGTCGCGAACACGGTGGCTTTCGATTTAATGAAGACGGTTTCACCATCTTCAATGTTGATGGCAATAACACCGACCACCACACCGTCATCGTTTTTAACGATATCAACAGCAAACCATTCATTCAGGAAGGTGGTGTCGTTTTTCAGGTTGCCTTGATATAAAGCATGCAGTAATGCGTGACCAGTACGGTCAGCGGCAGCACATGTACGTGCCGCTTGGCCGCCACGTCCAAAATCTTTAGATTGACCACCAAAAGGACGCTGATAGATACGACCCTCTTCTGTACGGGAGAAAGGCAAACCCATGTGATCGAGTTCGTACACTGCCTCTGGACCTACCGAACACATATATTCGATAGCGTCCTGGTCGCCGATATAATCGGAACCCTTAACGGTGTCATACATGTGCCAGCGCCAATCGTCATTGGGATCATCGCTTGCGATTGCACAAGTAATTCCGCCCTGAGCCGACACAGTGTGTGAACGAGTTGGAAATACCTTGGTAATTACGGCCGTCTTGTAACCCGACTGAGCCAATTGCAGTGCAGCACGCATGCCCGCACCGCCGCCGCCAATAACAATGGCGTCAAAAGAAATAGTACGCATATTAGACATTACTTAAAATCCCCACAAAATTTCAATGCCCCAGACCGTGTAGGTCATGGTGACTAAACCAAGTACGCCTTGCGCCACTAAGCGCAACACGGTGGCTTTCGCCCCCATCATACGGTTTGTGAGGTAATCGGTGAGCACGGCCCACAAACCAATCCAGGCGTGAGCGGCAATAGACAGTAATGCGGCCAAACTGAACACGCGCATACATAGTGTACTGTAGAGGTCCGACCACACCGCAAAGGTGAGCTCTGGAGTCAATACAATAAAGCCTGCTACAAACAGGGTGTAGGCTGCCAATACAACGGCACTAACCCGCTGAATGAGCCAATCGTAGAGGCCACTGCGGCCAAAACTTGTTACTGCAGTTACCATATCCAAGCTCCCAATAAGGCAATGATAATGAACGCCACAAACAGGACGATCTTGGCACCGTTCTGGCCGCCTTCTAAGGTTTCACCTATGCCGATGTCCATTATGAGATGACGGATACCCGCCACCATATGGTAGGCAAGTGCGGCGAGAGTGCTCCATATTATAAACTGGCACAGCGGATTGTTGAGCGATGCTTTTAACGCGCTGAACTGTTCCTCTGAAGCTAGGCTATTGTCTAAGGCCCAAAGTAACACTGCTACGCCGGCAAACAGGATGACACCTGAAGCACGATGGAGGAGAGAAACACAGGCAGTAATAGGGAAATGTATCGTGGTAATGTCTAGATTGACGGGTCTGTTTTTCTTCACGGTTGAATCACACCTCTTTGTCCAGTGAAAGGACAGATTCGAGATAACGCAAATCTGCGCGTCTCCTCAAGGGTAGCAGTTGATGACCAAAGCGTCACTTTACTGGCTTCACCCTGAAGACGCGCGAAATTATAAGGATGTAGACCGAAAAATACAAACTAAAACCGATACTTATCGCACTGTTTGCAATTCAGCCTGAAGTTTGAGCAAAACGCGGGCGAAATAGTCAACGCAAGACAAGGTGCCGCACTATTGTGCGGCATTTTGTGCACTGTATTGACGCAGGGCAAAACATAACAATATATAGGCACGAATTAAGCGGCTATTTCTCCGGCGATTAGCTATAATTCACGGCTTTTAGCACCAATTTAATTGACAAACTCTGTGGTGACTTTATAGTTGTGCCGCTTTTGCTTCGGTTGGCCATTTGCCAACCACCCTATAAATCAGCCCGCATTTAGCGGTGTTGATACCCTAATTTTCGCAGATACAGGAGTCCGTAATGACTGATAAGAAAGCGCACTTAACGGTCGACGGTTTGGATGAAACCTTCGAATTGCCAGTTTATAGCGGTACCACCGGCCCAGACGTGATTGACGTTAGCAGCCTTACCGCAAAAGGCTATTTCACTTATGACCCAGGCTTTATGGCCACCGCCGCATGTGAGTCAGAAATCACATACATTGACGGCGGAAAAGGTGTACTGCTGCACGGCGGTTACCCAATCGACCAGTTGGCAGAACATTCAGACTACTTGGAAACCTGTTACTTGTTGCTCAATGGCGAATTGCCAAATGCTCAACAAAAACAAGAATTTGTCGATGTTATCTCTAAGCACACTATGGTGCACGAGTCTTTAGCGTCTTTTTTCAGAGGCTTTCATCACGACGCCCACCCAATGTCGATCATGGTTGGTGTTGTCGGCGCCCTAGCATCGTTCTACCACGACTCACTGGACATCACCAACGAAGAGCACCGTCAAATCTCTGCTCATCGCCTGATTGCCAAGATGCCTACCCTGGCCGCCATGTGCTACAAGCACCACGTTGGCCAGCCCTTCATGTACCCAGATAACAAGCTTGGTTACGCAGAAAACTTCCTGCACATGATGTTTGGTACACCTTGTGACGATCCAAAAGTTAACCCTGTTCTGGCTCGCGCCATGGACAAGATTTTCCTCTTGCACGCTGATCACGAGCAAAATGCTTCAACCTCTACCGTAAGACTCGCAGGATCCTCTGGCGCCAACCCTTTTGCGTGTATTGCCGCAGGTATTGCTACTTTGTGGGGCCCCGCTCACGGCGGCGCCAACGAAGCTGTTCTCTCCATGCTTGAAGAGATTGGTAGCGTAGACAACATCGACGCATTTGTTGCCAAAGCAAAAGACCGCAACGATCCTTTCCGCCTGATGGGCTTTGGACATCGAGTTTACAAAAACTTCGATCCTCGCGCTAAAGTGATGAAAGAATCCTGTGACGAAGTACTGGCTGAGCTAGGCCTTGAAAATGATCCGCTTTTGGCCATTGCCAAGCGCCTGGAACAAATCGCACTGGAAGATGAGTATTTCATTGAGAAGAAGCTTTACCCGAATGTAGACTTCTACTCCGGCATCATCATGAAGGCCATCGGTATTCCTACGGATATGTTTACCGTGATATTTGCAACAGGCCGCACTGTTGGCTGGATTGCGCACTGGCATGAAATGATCAGCAATCCATACAAGATCGGCCGTCCGCGCCAACTTTACAAAGGTTATACGCCTCGCGATTTCACGCCAATGGACAAGCGCAGCTAGTTATACCTTACTAATGCATAGCACTACCTAAAGGCCGCTCTATTGAGCGGCCTTTTTTTAAGCTTAAAAATAACCCCATCAACCCGCTCTCAAGCCCAGCTCTCCGGCCCTTCCGACCCAGCTCAATAAATATCAATGGTCGCCGCTATCTGTCTTATACTTTTACAATCACCAATAACAATTCCAGCAAGGACGTCTATGAACTGGCTAAATCGAAGCATGCAAACCCGCCTACTCTTTATCGTAATGGCTGGGCTGGCCGCGCTCTTAATCGTCGCCAGCACCTCCATCTGGACCTTAAACCTACGTTTACAGGACTACCAATCGCTCATCAGTAACAATATTTCAGTCGAACGAGACATTAGCCAAATTAACTATCGCTTCAAAACTCAGGTGCAGGAGTGGAAGAATGTTCTTCTACGCGGCAGCGACTCAAGCAACCTCGACAAATATTGGGGTCGCTTTAAGGACCATCAGGCAGGTATACAAAACGATGTAAATCAAGTGCTAAGCCGTATGGGTGAAGGCAGCAGCAAAAATATGCTACGTAATTTTGGGCTCTCTCACGAAACCATGGGAAAGCGTTACAATGAGGGTTTTAACGCCTTTTCAGGCGCTGATTTTAATGCCAAGGTGGGTGACGCTGCCGTAAAAGGCATGGATCGCGAGCCGAGCAAATTGCTCAGCAATGCTGCACGTGAAATTAGCAGCGATGTAGCCAAGCTCTCAGAAAACCTGCGCGACGGCACCGCTGGTGTAATTTTTTGGGCCGAACTATCGGTGGTGCTCGTTGCACTGCTGGTTGTTATCATTCTATCAATCACCTTGAAACGGAGCTTCCTAGCCCCGCTAAAAATCGTAATGGGTGATATTCGCCAATTTTCTGAAGGCGACTTTAGTCAAACCCTAGACCTTCGCCGCACCGACGAACTCGGCGAACTCGCACGCAATTTAGACCATATGAAGCAAGAAATTGTCAGTATTATTTCAGCGGTTAAATCCACCTCTGGCGAACTCAACGACGCCTCATCTCGAATTAATAGCACCGCCAATGAAATCAGTGATCAAACAGGAAAAACCGATCATTACATGGACCAAGTGTCCACCGCCATGAATGAGATGTCGATGACAGTACAAGAAGTGGCCAACAATGCTTCAGGCGCAGCCGAAGCCGCACAAGTGGCTGACTCAAGCGCTCGGGACGGCTTGCAAGTTATGGAAAAAACTATCGGTTCTATTAACGATCTCTCTACTGAAGTGGACAATGTATCTGGCGCTATGGACAGATTGGAGCAAGACACCGCCAGTGTTGGCGCTGTACTAGATGTGATTAAAGGAGTAGCCGAACAAACCAACCTGCTGGCACTGAATGCAGCTATTGAAGCCGCTCGCGCCGGCGAACAGGGTCGCGGCTTTGCCGTAGTAGCCGATGAAGTACGAGGCCTTGCCCAACGCACACAGGAATCTACAGCCGAAATCCAACAAATTATTGAAACAGTGCAATCGGGTGCCTCGGCAGCCGTCAAAGCCATGCGAGACAGCCGAGAAAAAACAGGAGCCACAGTGGGGCTAGCGACAGAGGCCGGCACGTCAATTCGACAAATTAGTGAATCCATTAGCAGCATTCGCGACATGAATACACAAATTGCCACAGCCGCCGAAGAACAAAGCTACGCCACCGAAGAAATCACCAAAAATGTGGTGAGCATCACAGCCCTAGCACAAGAGGCTCACACGAGCTCGAAACATGCCTCAGAGATTGCAACAGGCCTAGATAAGACCTCGGGAGAACTATCACACCTCATCACCCGATTTACTGTCTAAACTGGACGCGCCACTCTTGTGGCGCTCTATTCAGTTTCCTGCTGAATTCGACGACTCAAACTCTGCCACTGCGGGAGCGCACCGCTACCTTTCGCCGACAATTTTTTGCCTCGAGATTTAGCCAGCCATAAACTGTCGCCATTAAAACTGTAGATGGGCATTAGATCTGGTCGCTGGGAGGCGGGAAGTATTGTCTTGTTAATATTGTCGAGAATTAAAGGCTCTGCATCTGGACTTGAGTAGTAAGCCAGCACCATATGCGCCTGGTTATACTCAAGCGATTTAACGTAGGTGATGCGGAGGTTGTCCGTATGTACCCCTACATCTTTTAAGGAAAAATATTTTCCGATAGAAAAATCTTCACAGTCGCCACCATCAGTTGCCAGCGTCTCTATAGGAGTTGCCCAATAATCCTCTGTACCCCAATGCTCTAAATCGGTAACCCATTCCACTAAATTAAAAAAGTCATTGGCGGCGCGCATATGCCTGGCGTCAGTAAAATCTTGATTCGCGCTGTTGTCGAGCATTAGACGCTGCCACTGGGCGACACGCTCACGCGCCGACTCGCCAAAGTTGCGCTCGACTTTATTCAGGGTTTTTTCGCCCATACCAATGTATTGGGCCGAGCTAAATGTAGAAAAACTACACATCGCAACTAAACCAAGCCCAATAACAAATCTCTCAATTCTCACTATCTCGCCCACTCCAAATACCAAGCAACTCTGCCTGCAGTCTACAGTACTCTAGAATTTCGGCAATCGAAGCAGACAAAAGCTCCAAGCATAAAAAAGCCCAGCAAAGGCTGGGCTTTTTTATCAAACTAAAGTTTAATCGTCTGCAGACAATGTACCACGACGTATTTGATCCCTTTCAATGGATTCAAACAAAGCCTTGAAATTGCCCTCGCCAAATCCGTCGTCTTTCTTACGCTGAATAAATTCAAAAAAGATAGGCCCGATACGCGTCTCAGAAAAAATCTGTAAGAGTAACCGTGGGTCGCCATCTTCCGTCGAACCATCAACCAATATGCCTCTTTTCTTAAGCTCATCCACCGGCTCGCCATGACCCGGCAAACGCTCTTCAAGCATATCGTAATAGCTTTCAGGAGGTGCGGTCATAAAGGGCACGCCCTTTTCCTGAAGTTTGTCCCAACAGGGCAATATATCATCACAAGAAAAAGCGATGTGCTGAATACCTTCACCGTTATACTGCATGAGATACTCTTCAATCTGACCACCGCCACCGCCGCCAGACTCCTCGTTAAGCGGAATGCGAATCAAGCCATCAGGTGCCGTTAGCGCGCGAGACTGCAAACCTGTGTATTCGCCCTTAATGTCGAAATAACGAATCTCTTTGAAATTGAATAAATTTTCGTAGTATCTCGCCCAATAGTCCATACGCCCACGGTATACATTGTGGGTTAGGTGATCAATCACCTTAAAACCACAACCTACAGGGTGGTGATCTACCCCGTCCAGATATTCAAAGTCGATGTCATAAATTGAGCTCCCAGGCTCGCAGCGATCGATCAAATACAATGCTGCGCCACCAATACCCTTCACCGCAGGTAACTTAAGCTCCATAGGGCCGGCGGGAATATCCAGAGGCTGAGCCCCTTTCTCCAACAGCAAATCGTAGGCTTTATGGGCGTCATGCACACGGAAAGCCATGCCACAAGCGCAAGGCCCGTGCTCTTCAGCAAACCAAGCCGCCGCGCTCTTGGGCTCGTAGTTAATGATGAAATTGATGTCACCCTGGCGCCACAGATCGGCGGCCTTAGACCGGTGAGAGGCCACATGAGTAAAACCCATTGATTCGAACACTGGCTCAAGCATGCCGCGCTCTGGCGCCGCAAACTCTACAAACTCAAAGCCCCTGAGGCCCACCGGGTTTTCAAATAAATCAGCCATTGCTCACTCCTGATGATATTAAATTCGTCATAAAAGTATAGGGCTAATTTCAAGGCGGAACTTTGCCATTTCGACTCGAATAATGCACCATTGAGCAGGAATCCACCCTATAACCACAGAAATTGGATGAATTACACCATGCCCAATGAAGATATACTTCCCTCTAGCGTTGAGCGGAAAATATTAGATGCCCTGCAGAACAACGGCCGGATGTCGAATGTAGAATTAGCACAGCAGGTGGGCCTTTCAGAGTCACCCTGCTTTCGGCGGGTGCGGCAATTGGAAGAAAACGGCACCATAAGTGGATACAGCGCCAATTTGGATCAACGCAAACTGGGCCTTCAAGTAACAGCTTTTGTCCAAGTGGACCTGGATCAGTGCTCTGAGAAGGAGACGGAGGGCTTCCGTGAGGCCGTGCGGGCCGAGGATTATATTACGGAATGTTATGCCATGAGTGGCAACTATGACTACCTGTTAAAGGTTGTGGCGCGCAACATTGACCATTTCGGGGAGATTAGTATGAAGCGGATTTTAAAGTTTCCCGGGGTGAGAAATATTGAATCGAGTTTTAATTTGCTGGAGATTAAAAACTGTAAGGCCCTACCAACCGCAAGCGATTAGTCAAAATGGTAGAGCTAGGCCTTAGACCAGAGTGGCTAAGCTCTCGCAGCTGAACTTTCCTTTTGCTCTCGGTCCAGGCGTAGGGCTGGCATCACAACAGCGGCCATACACAGCAGTAGCGCAGTGGCCGCAACAGACAACATGTGCGAGTAGGCACCATCACTCACCAGAAACGCAGCGGCCATGGGTCCAGAAGCCAGGCCCATTTTCGACGCGAAGCCCCCCACTGCAGCCATCTGTCCCGCCTTATCAAATTCAGCACACATACCAAAGAGATAGGGTATTACAAAGGCCCACGTAATCCCCACGCCACAATTAGCCACTACATAGACCCAGGGTAACTCACTAAAGTTTAGGGCAAAGGTACCAGCGGCGGTGATGATAACGGCACTGACAACGGGCAGCGTGCGCCCATAACGCGTCGAAAGAACTACCACCAACAAAGAGCCCACTATTCCAATCCAAGCGGCAGCACCTAGGCTCGGGGTGATAAAATCCATACTCAGGCCAGCTTCGCTGCCCAAGCCTACAATATAAGCATAGGGCCCCATGTTAGCCGCCTGAAACAGGAAGATGGCCAGCAAGGTTAACATCATGGGCTTAATATGGGCCGCGTCAATACCGCGAAGCTTGTGCCCAGTCTTTGCCTCCGGCACCGGGTAATTACCTAGAAAAGGCAGCATCAATAAAGTAACGACATCAAAGGCAATCAGTGACATAAACAACACTTTAGGACCGTATTCGGGCACTAAGCCGGGCAGGTACATCACCCCAACACCACCAAACCCGAACTGCACCAAAAGCAGCACGCCGAAGGTAATATCAGCCTCTTCCGTCCGAGCAATAATCGCAAAACCTATGCCGACCAATAAGCCCCCCACTAAACCGTGCACGAAGCGGATCGCAATCAAGAGCGTCGGCTCTGTCATATACATGGAAACGATGTCGATGCACACTAGCCCGATAAGCAGCATCACAGACACAGGCTTCCAACTGATTCGTTTGATCAAAAAAACCGCCGCCAGAGCGCCTGCGGCTGCCCCATATACATTCGCCGAGCCCACAAAACCCGCATCTTGATTGCTGAAGCCTAAACCTTTAATTAAGCCGTCCACCAGAGCCGGCATTATGTTGACGTAAAACAACCCCGCCGTGGCCAGAAACGCCAAGAAAGTACGGGCCACCATGCTGTTGGGCGCCAAGTGGTAAGTAGAGAAAAAAGAGACCGGAGTAGAGTCTTGTTCGGTGACCATAAGAACTTCGCTTTTCTAGTTATTAATCGATAAAATAGCTGAATTAACCATACCAAGCTTCGGCCGCATTAATAGGGCCAGTTGCGAGAATCTTGCTAGTCCAAATCTCAAGCCCATGCCAGCAAACTCGCAGCTCAAACAGCTCTGCGATCTCAGCCTTTATTTGGCGGCCGCACTGAAAGCCAATTTAAGTTCGGCTGCCGACAATGTTTGCGCCTCTAAACACGATTACGGAATCGTCACTCCTCCAGCTTCAAGGCGAGATTTCAATCCTTGGAGCTGAGTTTCATAGCGCCTGCCATAAGCGATGGAAGTTGAATATAATTTCTCTCTCACCTGAGCTGCACTGGCCGTACTGCTGGCCGCCGAATTCAAATGGAATTCAAGGCAATCATCCTGCCAAGGCAGCTGGCAATAAGCCACCATGGCCCTCACTTCTACCTCAAAATTTGTTACTAGGTTTTCGTAGGAAATTTCGTGAATAACACCGGGCATCACTTCAAACCAATGTGCCATTAACTTGCGGTAGGCAATGTAATAATCGGCCAGTTCATCCAAGCAGTAAGAAAATGGATAACCACTGCGGAACAATTGTTTGAATACCGCAAAGCAGGTATCGACAGGGTTCCGTGTCAGACTGATAATTTTAGCATTCGGGGAAGCTAGATGAATTAGGCCTGCATACAAGTAATTAAAGGGTAGCTTGTCAATAAAACGAGCGGTATTGCCGGTCTCAGGTCGCGTGCTTTCCACATAATTTCGCCCTAACGCGGCGAAGTCTACATGCGCGGTGTTTTCAATAAATCGTAGTCGGGAATCCGCAGCATTTGCCCCAGGAATTTTTGCTAAGCGCATCAACTCACTGGAAAAATTATGCAGCTCTCCCGCGGCGTAAACATCGGAATGACAAGCGAGTATTCGTTCAACCAAGGTTGTTCCTGTGCGGGGCATTCCGATAACAAAGATGGGTTCTTTTGTCTCACTACCAGGAATTTGCCCATCAAATAAATCCCCATGAAAAACTTCGGTTATTTTCTCCATGATATCTAAATCGGTCTCAATCCGATAATTTATACTGCTCCGTTTAAGCTCAGCACCGGCCTGCAATATTTGAAACGACTGCGTATAATCTTCTACATCTTCAAGCTCTTTCGCTAGCGCAAAGGCAAGGTTAATTTTCGAAGAATTAGGGAGCGAAGGTGTGTCAGCTAAACCCTTTAATTCAGCTATATGGTTATTGCTAGCAAGCTGCTTGCGCAAACCTGAGCGCAGCAATTGTGCCTCAGTGTCCAATGGGTCAATAGCAAGCGCCTCATTCAGGGCCTTTTCTGCTTCATCCAACAAACCAAGAAAACGCTGACAACTTGCAAGATTATAATAATGAACTGCGACACCCGGCTGTAAGACCAATATCCTCTGGTAGATTGGCAAACTTTCATGATGGAGCTCTAAACTCGTTAAAAAGTAAGCCAGTCGGCCGTATATTTCTGGGTTTTCAATCGGCCGCAAGGCTAAGCTTTGTAGCAATTCTTTAGCCAAGGCCAGTGCCGGCGATTTCTGCTTATTGACGACAAAAGCCTCACACAAACTGACCAGCAGAGACAGATGTTGTCCCGCACTTCGCAAGCTTTGCTGAAGGAGCGTGACAGCTTTATCAGGCTTGCCTGCTCGCTGAAGAACATGTGCCGCTAGTTGCCAGGCGGCAACATCATTCGGGTCGCTTTGGTTTAGCTTCTGGCAAAGGGATAACGCACCCTGAAAATCGCCCGCTTCAAGCATGGTCCTCGCGGAATTGATGTGATTGGAGCCCTTAGTCACCTGCACCACCTTTCAAGTAAGCTGGAGATTCAAACAAAAAAAGGCCGGGCAATACCCGGCCTTACCAAAGTATACCTTACTTAGAAATTGTAAGAAAAGTTCACGCCAAGAGTTCTAGGGTTGGTGATGTATTCTTTCTGATTGTTGCCGTAGTAATTTTCGAACACACCGGTATCCGTTCCCGTATAAGCTGCGGGGTAGCTTCCCGTTACACCTTCTTCATCCGTTAGGTTCTTCGCATACAGGCTTAACACCCAGGTTTCTGAGGTCAATGCCACGCTGGCGTTTAATAGCGCAAAACCATCAAACTCCTGCTGCAGGTAATTGTCCTGAATCGAATTCACAGAGTCAGATTGATAATAAGCCCCGACATTTGCATCCAAAATCAAGCCGCTATTCAAGGTGTTTGAGTAATTGGCGGAAAGAGAAAATACGTGTTCTGAGGTGCCGGGTAGACGCTGCCCAGATTCTGCAATCACGCTATTATTTTGAGGCTGAATTAAATCCTCCGTCAATTCGCCTTTAGCGAAAGCATAACCCAAGTTAACACTTACATTCTCAGACAGCCCAATAGCGGCTTCAAGTTCAATACCGCTGGTCTCAGCCGCACCACCGTTTTGCGCCATAAAGAATCCCCACCATGCGGTGCCGGTATTCAACTGTGGATCTTGCCAGTCGACGTAATACACATCGGCGGAGTAACGAACATTGCCGGTCTCCCCCTTAATACCTAACTCGTAGTTAGTTACAGTATCTTTACCATACAGCTCAACAGTGGATGGGTTTAGCTCTGTAAACGGACCGCTGGTAGGAATGGCATTGGAACCGCCGCGACGAAAACCTTCGGAGTACGTGGCATAAACCATGGCGCCACTTTCTAGATCCCAAGAAGCATTCAGTTTGAAGAGTACATCATCTTCTTTCTGGGTTGGGAAATCCAGAAACGGAATATCACTAGGTTGCAAGTAAGCAAACCATGTAGATGTTTGGTTGCTCAACTCGTTGTCAAACCAACGCAAGCCAGCAGTCACACGGAAGACGTCACTGAAGTGATAAGTCATTTCGCCATAGACACCCAAATCGGTAAAACCTTCTTTACGAATGTAACTAAAGTCCATGTCATTGACGGCAGGCACACCCGCCCACCAACTACCGGAGGCAGCGCAAGCCGCTCCCACATTCACGCAGGCATCGCCATACTCACCCAGACCGCGCAAGTGACTGAAGTTAGTGGTAGTGCGATCTTGATCCATGTAGTAAACACCTGCTACCCAGTCAATCTTGTCATCACCATCGGTGTTTGAAACCAAGCGAAATTCTTGCACCAAGGCTTCATCTTCATAACCAGATTCAACATGTGCGCCGGGACGAGGCATGCCGGTATACAAAATATCAAACCAGTTTACAAAGCCAACGCCATTGTTGCGATCGGTTGTCCACAAACTGGTATTGTCACGCCAGCCGGTGCCGGTATGATCGTAAATTGAAGTATTAGACGTTAGAGTTGCGAAGCCCAAATTTGCTTCGATCTCCAGAGTTGCCATCTCAACTTCACGCTCAGAAGGTTCAAGAAAAGTCGAGCCATTATCTTTATCGCCGTATGGCTGACCAAAATAGTCATTACCCGTAGTCACTGCGCGACGATGACCCACCTCATCCTCCTGAACTTGGTATGTTAAGGTTAGCGCCAAATCATCGGTGGGTTCAAAGCGCAAAGCCGCTCGGGCATACCAGATATCAACATCATCAGCGTCTTTTTTCGACTGGTAACAAGAACCATTATTGACCAACTCTGAGTCGCTGAGTGAAGCGTCATCCACATTCAAACAAGAGCCGTCATCGGCTTCTACCACCGGCACTCCGCCATCATCCAACTGATAGAGATTCGGAAGGTCAATTACACCATCGTTGTCGATTGTGCCACCCGATACCCGCAGTGCCAAAGTATCGCTCAAAGGTAAATTCAACATCACGTCTGTATTTATATTGCTGCCGCCTGAACCATTTGTCTGGCCATAGCCGACACCCACTTTACCTTCAAAGCCTTCGGTATTGGGCTTATTCATAATGTAACGAACGGTGCCACCAAGGGCTCCAGAACCGTACAATGTACCTTGAGGACCACGCAAAATTTCAACGCGATTTATATCCTTCAAAATGAAATTAGCAAAAATTGGCGTACTATCAACATAAGTAGAAACGGTTGGCACCGTTGACTGACCAACGTCACCACTGATACCACTTTCCACGTTAACACCGCGCATTACCATGCTATTGGTATTGCCCGCATTACGATGCCCACGATCAACCAAGGACACACCAGCCACCGTGCGCATCAACTCAGCAGAATCGACAATATTTTTCGCGGAAAGATCATCACCGCTTACAGAGGAAATATTAAAAGGAATGTCCTGCATGCTTTGCTCACGAAACTGAGCCGTGACTACAACTTCTTCCAAAAAGGTCTCCTCAGCCACAACCATCTGAGCGGAACTCAGTATTGATGCCGACGCAATCGCGCTAAAAATCGCAGTACGCTTGAAGCTGCTTGTATGCTGTTTAGTTCTCATGATTTTGCCCTCGTTTTTCAATATTATATAATTATTCACTTATTGAGCTCCTGACCCTCGAACAGTCCACCGTAATGCTTGCAATCAATACTACGGAAAGAAAATAAACATCGTAGAGCCAGTTTTAAAATGTCAATGAGTCCAATTTTCTCGTCTTGGCGATTTCAATAATCTTCCAATGCCGAATTTGGAACACCTAACTCGCCCATTGCACGCATAGCGTCTGAATTTTCATGACCATCGATATAAGGTGGAAATTTCACTTTACTGTCGCGGAAACTTTTTAAAGGTTGCCCTAAACCTAGCACCCCTCGCTCACGAGAACGTCTTACCAGATTCAAATCAATTTCAATGGGAATTAGTTCGTGATTTTCTCCCGCTTGATAAATCACTTCGCCAGCCGGCCCCACAACCACCGAACGACCGTTGCCGAGACGCCCCGCCACGTTAATGTCAAAGAAGTAACATTGATTGGTCACCGCATTACTGCGGGCTATGGAAATTTCGACATCGCGATCAATGGTACCTGTCATGGTGGGGTGCAATATTACTTCAGCACCCATCCATGCTAGGGTTCGCGTAGTTTCTGGCACCCACATATCGTAACAAATAGACACACCAAAGCGACCTACGCTTGGCACGTCAAATACGCAAAATTCTGTACCGGCCTCGACGCCTTTTTCATAGGGTAAAAAGGGAAACATCTTCCGGCAACGGGTAACTACTTCGCCCTGAGGGTTGATCACTGGAGTGGTATTATAGATTTTTCCGTCGAGATTTTCTGACAGCGATCCCGGCACCAACCAAACGCCCAGATCTTTAGCAATCGCACAGTAGGTATTTTCCGCCTCACCGGGCATTGTTTGCGCGCAGGCAAGTTTTGCACCATAGGTGGCAAGCTCTCCGAGCAGAAACATATCTATCCATGGGAAACGCATTTTCGCCGATTCAATTTCTGTTCGAATCCGCTGAAGATTGTCTCCGGCATTCAATTCAAGCTGTAAGCCGGCAATGGCAAAATGGCTCATGAGTAAGGCTCCATTCTCTACTACGTGATGCGTTCGCTGATTGCGGCATCTTATTTATTATCTAACATCAGTGTAAGAGGAGTTTAGAAAAGACGATAGAGCCAGACTTGAGATGGCAATGAGGCCAATTGGGCAGAATAGTGTTGATTTTTTATATCATCGACGTGGCAGCATTGGCGAACGCTGTGTCGCTGCGGGACTTGGAAACTTGTTTCTCGAGACTGGGGGCGATCAAAAAATTTGGCACCTTGGATTCATCAGGAATGTTTTGCTTAACGTAAAGCGCCTCTCCATCGACAAACAGCCAATAACAGAGGCTGTCTAATCACCGAGTTTTTGAATCACTGCACGGTTAAAGAACACTTTCTCGCGATTAAACCATTCCACGGTTTTCCCTTTAATCACAGTGTACAGCTTTACTTCCTCACCATAGGCCCAGTTGTCCCACTGCCTCACCCAGCAATCGCCCTCCACCCACCAGCGCCCTGAGTCGGTTTCTTCGTTAGCGTAGCCTGCAGTGCCACTCAAACTGCCGTCAGCGTGAATCAACACGGACAATGGTTGACCATAAACGGTTTGATATAAAAGCTGCGTGTCCGAAACCGCCTCCCTCAAGGCCTCCCCTTTTAACCACCGAGGGTCGGTATCATTCAGGCGCGCAATTTTCCCCCCGAGTAGATCCTGAATAACTTGGGCTAAAGTTTCGATGCCCTCGCGAATTTTCTCGACGCTGATACTGGTCACGCCGACGCGAAAGCAATTAGTGTGCTCACCTTGCTTCGCAAAATAATAATCCACCGGTTCAATTAGCACACCGCGCAAAGCGGCTTCTTTTGCCAGATATTTTACATCCAGGTCCTTCGGCCCTTGAACCCAATAGGCCGTACCTCCTTCATTGGGAATAGTAACAACGAAATTGGGCATTAAATAATTCAGGGCATCTTGCAGCGCAAACCAACGCTTGCGAAACTCTCGATTGAGTTTGCCCATAATAGCGTCGTAATGCCCCAGAGAGAGAAAAAATGCCGCGGCGCGTTGATTGTTGGCGGCGGGTGATTTCACCATCATCCGCCTTAAATTCCGCGCTTCTCGGATTAACTCCGCGGGCCCCACCATGAAACCAATGCGCAAACTGGACGAGAGAATTTTTGACAGGCTCGACACGTATACCACCCGCCCACTGCTATCTAGGCTTTTTAAGGCGGGGTGAGGATTGCCTTTAAAATTGCTTTCGCTGTCGGTGTCATCCTCGACAATAATTAGGTCTGAAACTTCTGCACTCTTGAGCAATTCCTGTCGCCGCGCTGTAGACATAGTCACTGCAGTGGGCATCTGATGGCTTGGTGTTACCAAGGCCAATTGGCAGTGGGCCAGTTCCTCATCCACTACCATACCTTCATCGTCAACCGCCTGATGTCGCAAACTGGCGCCCTGCCTTTCAAGCAACTGCCGGGTCTCAGGATTACCAGGCTCCTCGACTGCTACGGACACTGTAGAGTCCACTAACAATTGAGTGAGGATATACAGGGCTTGCTGAGAACCTATAGTGACCAAAATTTCATCAGTTTTTGCATTGATACCCCGCCGAGGGAGTACCTTAGTGCGAATTTGCTCGATAAGGGATGGATCGTCAGCGTCACCGCTCTGACAGGCCCATTCGTTAATCTCCCGCACCCCCAAGGCGAGGCGAGTTGCCTCTCGCCATTCCGCGGTGGGAAACAGGGATTGATCAAACTGCCCATCAATAAAAGGATAAGGGTATTGCTGCCAATTAGGCGGACATTCAAAATGCTCTTGCATTTGCAGGGGCACTTTAAAGCGACTGGACCACTGGGAGGCCTGAGGCGCGGCGCCGTCTCGCTTAAATACATGCTCAACGCGACCAGACAAAACTTCCTCGTTCACATAAATGCCACTGCGCTCGCGACTCAGTAAATAACCCTCATCGATGAGTTGCTGATACGCGAGTACGACTGTGTTGCGGGCTACACTTAAATGATCGGCGAGTTTTCGAGAGGATGGTAGCCGTTGCCCGACAGGAAACAACCCTGACATTATCACCGCCACCAATTTCTGGCGAATTTGGCTCTGTAAATTCAACTCACTGTCGTCATCGAGAATAATGAGCGTTTCGAGCATAAGAAATCGGTTCCAAGCTTGTGGCAGTACGGCTATTTGGCTCTCGGTATTATTATCTTACTATGTATGCCCAAATTTGGGGCACATCTTGCTAATTTTATTCAACTCAGCCTCTGCACCGGCAAAGTCGTGGACCTGGCTATCACTCACATTGTAATAAACGGCACCATTGGGAAACAACACAACGGCAATGCCGCCATAGCCAGATAGATAGCTCACCCATGAACCAGGGGGACAGACAGCTTGCGGCCGCTGCCCCATGTCGTAGCGCCATACGCCGTTAAGATATCGAGTTCCGGAGCTTGTAGCCGGCAGCCCTAGATCCTCCCCTTTGCCCAGCATGTCGTCCATGATGGCGCCGTCCAAGACTTGCTTTCCCTCAATCACTCCGCGTTGATTAATTAGCAGGCCCAACTTGATCATATCATCGGCATGCCAGTTCATACCATGGCTCCAAAATGGCTGAGTGGGCAACTCTTGTGTACGCACAGTAGTGTATGCCGCGGGGCTCAAGTGAAGAGGTTTATATACTTCGGTGACCAATTTCTTGAACAAGTCCCCTCGAGTGTAATTATCCATTGCCACTCCCGCTACATAGGTATCGGAAGAATGATAAGCAAAATGAGCACCTGGGACACTCCTGCGAGGGTAATATTCACATGCATGTTCGATTTTCGCTGCATGACTATATTTCAGGAAAAAATCTTCCAATACCGGAGCACTGTCTTCATCTCTTTCGCCAGCGCTTTGACGGTAATTACCCGTGGCCATGTCCAGCGCCTGCTCAACGTTCACCTCACTCCAGTTTGATGCCGGCATACTGCTTCCGCCTTGACACTCACTGACATAATCCGTCACCTTCATATAACGAGCGCTGTCACCATTTTGCTGCGTCAACAAAGCGTGCGCAAAGTTGGCGACCGCAGTTTTTGCTGTTGAGTAGGAAGGCAAACCCATAACTTCGCAGAAAGGGTAATCACCGTTGCGCGTGCGACAAGGCGCCGAGTAGTGGACCCCCTGGTAAAACACACCATGGGTTGTTTCCCCTGCAGCCTGCTCAATTGCGATATTGCTCACCACGACATTTGGATACAGCTTGTTCAATTCGGCAATCGGCTTGCTCGGCAGGCGGTTTAACACTTCAGACTTGTAATTCTCGACTAAGCTCTCCTCGCCTTCCACAGTACCTTGCACGTAGGTCGCGGCCACCAAACCCCAGAGTTCGTATTGGAAATAAACACAGGTTTCACCACCCACCTGCAAGGCGACATTACTCATACTTCCGTCATTTTTAAACAGAAAAGTGAGAATACCGTTATGGGTGCAGTTGGCCTGATTTTCTTGCAATGCGAAGGGTATTGCAGCTCGACTGTAGCCTTGATCACGACTTTCATTCCATACCCTTCCCGGCTCGAGTATGTAGTTCCAATCAGGGTGACCAGTGACATGTAAACCTCGCACCTTAGGAATAATGTGTGAACCAACTTGCACGAATTCGAAATCAAAACCGGGCAAGGTTTTCGGGTCTCCAAAGCTGCTGGCCTGAGGTTTACCTCGGCTTGTTTCACGGAAGTTTAAGGGGGTATCGCGGCCATCATTGAGCACCAGCCGCCCCCTGAAAGTATTACTGGGTTCCGCCGCATGAGATTTATCGGCGTAGATTTCAGGCTCCCCGTGGCTGTAGGCGGAAAAATCTATTACCGGAAGTTCGCTGCCATTGAGTTCATCTAGACTTAGCGCAATGCGAGGCACATTTCCATCACCGGTGAATGTGTGTAATACGGCATTTGGCGCCGATGAAATGCCCGTGGCTACCGAGCTCATAAGAATGCATAGCACAGCGAATAATACCGGCTTTACATATTGACGAGGAAGCACTGACACTTTGTCTGGCAGAGATGAAGTTGCTTGGCATACCACTAGCCCTTTATCGATATTATATATCCGCATACTGTTTTCTTTTTTATCCAAATCGAGAAGAGAGCCACTGCTTAGAAATAATATTCGAAAGCGTCCGAACAAATATACCTAGCGAGTCATGTACCCACCTGAGCTTACAAATAGGATACGCCTGCCCTCAAATACAGGGCAAGATTAAAGGTTAATAACCTAAAAGAATATCAAATAGATTTTTTAATCGGCATAAACAAATAAATGAAAACTGAGCTTCCAGAAGAGGAATCAAGAAAACGGTTTTAGGGTCTAAATCACCAGCAGGCAAGCCAGCAAATTCAATCGACAATAGCACTCGTCGAAGCGCCATTCCACAACTTTCGGTCTTTATAATAAAAATACCCCGTGCAGATCAAATATTTCCCTTTCCGTCAAAATATCCCTTGAATTATTCGCCATACGGACCAATGATTACTAACAGGAGGCGGACTATCGCCCCTGCTTTTTTCTTCCAAAGGAGTTACGCCTATGAAGCCAGCTGTTGATGTAATCTACCGAGATCTCGACGCTTCCAATGCCCTCAACTCAATTATTCACAAGAAGTTTGCCAAACTCTCTCGCTACTCAGACCAAATTACCCACAGCCGCGTAGTGCTGGATATTCCGCATAAACACAAAGGCAAACATTTCCGAGCTTCAATTGAAATGTCAGTGAAAGGCACGCCTGTTACTATTACACACGACGACAGCTCCATTCACCTCGCAGTGCGTGATGCCTTCAGTAGCGCTGAGCGCAAACTGAAAAATCTCGCGGGAAAACGAGTCGCCAGTCGCCACAAAGGCAACCCTGAAAACGTGGGTTCAAGTTCAGATAAGGGTCTAGACCTCGACGACGAATTTGATCAAGAGTCTATTGAGCACTAAGCGACGCTATAGCACCTAGTTAAGAGGCTCAGTGAGCGAAGACAAAATCAGGTGCTCACCCACATCATGCTTGAAATCAAAAGCCACACCGAAGCGGTAAGATTCGCCCTTCTTGGTGCGGCTTTTAATGACCCCGTTCACATCTAACACCGAGCCATCTTCCTCACAAATGTGCAGCAATACCGCTTCGCCTATCTGAAAACTGTGCCGGCTTAAAACCGACAGGCCAAATTGATTAAAGTCTAAAGGTACAACACTTGGATCATTTGAGCCTATGGGGTCTAAATCGACGCCACTCAAGGTTCTGAGCGCCACATCTAAGCCACCTGCTGAGAACCGAGGGTGTTGCCTGCGTTCATCAATTGGGGTCATCGAGCACCTCTCTTATTATTACCCACAGTACGTGAGCGTATACTTCAGTATGGACTGGAATCGAAATTCAACAAGGTATTTTGGCACCCAAATACTCCTACCCCAGGACCAAGTCACTTCACCGAACGCTCCTATCTCCCCGTGCTCAGACAGATTACACTATGGGATTAAGCGACTTATTCGTCTTACCTCAATGCTTTATAAATAATTGCGTTATAACAATAATGATCATTAGCACTTTTAGGACCTAGAAACCCCATGAAAAACCTAAGCACTGCGATCCGCCGAGCGGTATTTGTTTGTACGGCCTTTTTACTCAATGCCTCTTTGGCTCATTCCAGCGAAGTGACTCTCGGACCAGCAGCGGACATCGACCCTAATAAAGACTATCATTCCTTTGCGAACAGTCATGAGGTACGAACAACACACCTCGAATTGGACTTGTCCGCCGATTTCGACTCCAAAGTTCTTCACGGGTTTGTAGTCCATCATTTGAACTACCTTGAAGAGAAAGCCAAAACACTCATATTAGACACCCGAGACCTCGACATTCGCTCTGTTGAGAGTTACATCAATGGTGCATGGGTTCCTGGCAGCTTTGAACTTAAGGCCGCTGACCCTGCCTTGGGCAGTGCTTTACATATCGCTCTCAGCAAGCAAAGCAAAAAAATTAAAGTGCACTATGCAAGCCGACCTGAAGCCTCGGGGCTGCAATGGCTAAGCCCGGTGCAAACGGCGGGGAAAAAACAGCCTTTCCTTTTCACTCAGGCCCAGGCTATTCACGCCCGGAGCTTCATTCCACTACAAGATTCGCCACAGATTCGGGTGACTTATGATGCGACCTTACGTACACCCGATAATTTACGCGCCGTTATGGGTGCTGAAAACCTTACCGTCGAACGTGGCAGTGTTTATCACTTTAAAATGCCTCAAGCGATTCCGTCTTATCTCATTGCTCTGGCCGTTGGCGATCTAGAATTCAAGCCCATGGGTAAGCGGACCGGTGTATATGCAGAACCCACGGTGCTGGACTCCGCTGCAGCTGAATTCGCCGACACGGAAACCATGCTTGAAACCACTGAGTCTACCTTCGGCGCCTATAGCTGGGGTCGATATGACCTGCTCATCTTACCACCCAGTTTTCCTTTTGGAGGCATGGAGAATCCGCGATTATCATTTATTACCCCAACGGTCATCGCCGGCGACAAAAGCCTAGTGTCACTTATTGCTCATGAACTCGCTCACTCATGGTCGGGCAATACGGTAACCAACGCTACTTGGCGCGACTTGTGGTTAAACGAAGGTTTTACCACCTACCTTACTTATCGAATAATGGAAATTGTTTACGGTGAAAGACGCCATGCCATGGAAAGCGTACTGGGCTATCAAGGCTTAGAACACAGCGTTAGCAGCTTGCCAGCAATGGATCAACATCTACCCATTGACATGCGAGGGCGCGACCCTGACGAAGCCTTTTCAGATATCCCCTACGAGAAAGGCGCATTATTCCTGCGGGAACTTGAACAGAAAGTAGGACGCGAAAAATTTGACCATTTCCTCAAGCAATATCTTAAAGACTATGCATTTAGCAGCCTGAACACTGAAGAATTTCTGGCTTATTTGGACAAGCAGCTGATTCAAACAAACCCCAACGCACTATCAATGGATAGAGTGCATCAGTGGATGTATTCTCCCGGAATTCCCGCAGATGCTCCCAAGCCTAGCTCAAATGCGTTTGATCTTATTGATGACGCTAGAAACCAATGGTTGACCGGCGAGATCTCCGCAAGCGCAATTGACAGTCAAATATGGACCGTGCACGAATGGCTGTATTTTCTCAACAACTTGCCCAGCAAACTCTCCCTGCCTCAAATGCGAGAGCTGGATAAAGCATTCCAATTGACCGCTTCAACAAACAGCGAAATTGCCCATAGTTGGTTACTGCAGGCCATTCGCAATGACTACAGCGAGGCCAATGTACGCTTAGAAGCCTACTTGATAAAAATTGGCCGGCGCAAATTAATCACCCCACTCTACAAAGCCTTGGTAAAATCTCAAAAAGGCCTGAGCTTTGCGCGAAAAGTGTATAAAAAAGCTCGTCCGGGTTACCACCCATTAGCGCAAGGCACGATGGACAAAATTGTGATTGGTAAAGATTGGTCGGTATCGAATCCTCCAGGAATCTGGAATACCGTTGATATCGACACCAAGGAAACTACGTGGTCATTTGTCGATGTTAGTCCCGATGGTAAAACCTTAATTTTTGACATGTTGGGCGACATCTATCAGGTACCCGTGGCGGGCGGAGACGCCAAAGCTCTCAGTGAGGGGATCGCCTGGAACTTTCAAGCCCGTTTTAGCCCAGACGGGCGCGAGATCGCGTTTATTTCTGACCGCGATGGTGCCGACAATATTTGGGTGATGAATGCGGACGGCAGTGACGCTCGGAAGGTATCGAGCGAACGCGAACACAATTTACACAATCCCTATTGGACCCCCGATGGCAAGTGGATTGCGGCACGAAAAGGTTACGTTTCAGGCCGCAGTATTCCTGCGGGTTCAATATGGATGTACCACGCCAGTGGCAGTGACGGCCTTATGCTGGTCGATCGCTTACACAAAGAGCGTAGCCAAAAAAATATTGCAGAGCCTGCATTCTCGCCCGATGGCCGCTACCTTTATTACACTCAGGACATTAGTACAGGTACCGAATGGTTGTATAACAAAAACGCTGTTGGCAGCGTTCACGCCATTAAGCGCTTAGACCGGGAAAAAAGCGAAACCGAGACCTTTGTCAGCGGCCCCGGCGGCGCCATTCGCGCTATTCCATCTCCCGATGGCACACAGCTTGCGTTTATCAAACGCCTGCCAAATATGAACAGCGCCCTCTATGTAAAAGATCTCGTCTCAGGAAATGAACGCGTCGTTTTTGAACAGCTGGATCGTGACAACCAAGAAACCACAGGCACGCATGGTAACTACCCTGCTTACGCTTGGACTCCAGATAATAAAAACATCGTTTTTTGGGCCAATGGCCAAATTCAATCACTGGATATTGCCAGCAAAGAAGCCCACGTTATTCCTATCAGCATTCATGCCACGCGAAAAATTCGCAAGACTTTGCGCAGCACAGTCGAGGTAGCTCCCGACGCCATAGACGTGAAATTACTTCGCTGGTCGCAATACCACCCAAATAAACAACAAGTATTATTTCAAGCACTGGGCCACCTCTATCGCAAAGACCTTAAAAACGGCAAGCAAAAACGCCTAAGCACACAAAGCGATAATTTTGAATACTGGCCTAGCTACTCCAGCGACGGCAAGCAAGTAGTGTATGTGAGCTGGAATGATCAGAAGCTCGGAGCTGTGAAAGTTATCTCGGCAAAAGGCGGACGCGGCCGCTCAATTACAGACGCGCCTGGCCACTACATAGAACCGCGATTTTCCCCGAACGGAAAACAGGTTCTGTACCGAAAAACCTCAGGAGGCGGACTGCTGTCGGCCCAGTGGTCGTCTGAAGCGGGAATCTATTTAGTCTCCGCATCTGGCGGTAAGTCAAGGCGAATTACGGCCGCTGGCATCAACGCTCACTTTTCAGAGAATGGCCAGCGTATTTATTACACGCATTGGAATGCAAAAGGAGAGAAAAAACTCATTAGCGTTGACCTTTTAGGGGAGGACAGAAGGACCTTAGCCAAAGGAAAAAATATAACAGAGTTTTTGGTCTCCCCCAATGGTGAGTGGCTGGCATTCACCGAACAATTTAATGCCTACGTTGTGCCGTTTACCAAGACAGGGAAAACCCTAAGCTTGGGACGAAAAATAAGTTCACTGCCTGTTCGACAGGTATCGAGCCGCAGTGGCGACTTTCTGCAGTGGTCTGCCGACAGCAGCGCGCTTCACTGGTCCAATGGCGCCACACTTTACACTCGTGAACTCAAAGATGCCTTTGAATTCGTAGCCAACGCGCCCAAGGAACTTCCCAAGCCCGTTGACAGCGGCCTAAACCTTGGTTTCTCCACTGCGGCGGACAAACCCAAAGGCCTCGTAGCACTTACACACGCACGTATTGTGACAATGCGCGATGCGGATCAACAGCAGGAAGTGATTGAAGATGGCACGGTACTGGTGAAAGATAATCGCATTGTTGCCGTGGGAAAGTTTGATGATGTTTCTATTCCCGCTAAAGCCCTAGTGAAAGATCTCAAGGGAATGACCATTGTACCGGGGTTTGTTGATGTACACGCGCACGGCAGCATGGCATCCAATGAAATGAATCCACAGCAGAATTGGCAGCAGTACTCCAATCTCGCCTTCGGCATAACCACCATTCACGACCCCAGCAACGATAGCAGCGAAATTTTCTCTCATGCCGAAATGCAGCGCAAAGGACGGGTACTGGGCCCAAGAACATTTAGCACGGGGAAAATACTCTACGGAGCCAAAGGCGCGGGCTACCAAACCTATGTCGACAACTACGACGATGCACTCTTTAACGTTCAACGTCTAAAAGACCTAGGGGCAATTTCGGTAAAGAGCTACAACCAACTGCGCCGCGATTCCCGTCAGCTTCTCATTGCGGCCGCCGATCAACTCGACATGATGGTTGTGCCTGAGGGCGGCATGAAATTCCAGCACAATATGAGTCACATAATGGACGGCCATACAGGTGTCGAGCACTCGCTTCCTATTGGTAAAATTTATAAAGACGTTGTGGATTTTTGGGCCGCCAGTGAATCGGGTTATACACCCACCCTGGGTGTTGCGTATGGAGGTTTGGCCGGTGAGCTTTATTGGTATGACCGCAGCGAAGTTTGGAAAAATCCCCGCCTAATGCGCTACGCCCCCCGCTCAGTTGTAGAGCCTCGGGCTATGCGCAGGCCCACAGCACCCGATGAACACTACAACCACTTTCGAGTGGCCGAAGAAGCAAAATCTTTGCGCGACGCGGGAGTGAAGGTCAATATCGGCGGCCATGGTCAGCGTGAAGGCCTAGCGGCTCACTGGGAGATATGGATGCTGCACCAAGGTGGCTTCAGCACCTGGGAAGCCCTCCGCGCCGCCACCATCGACGGCGCTCACTATTTGGGTCTGGACACAGATATAGGTTCCGTAGAAATTGGCAAGCTCGCAGATTTTGCCATTATTGATGGCAACCCTTTAGAGGATGTTCGTCGCTCCGAGTTCCTCGCTTACACCATGATCAACGGCAGACTTTATGACGTGACCAATATGAACGAAGTGGGTACTGGCAAATTTATACGCAAGCCCTTCTATTTTGAATTAGAAGGCGGCGATACCCTTCCCTCTGCCGCGCGAGAAGCCATCGAGGCCAAGGCCAATAAATTCCACTGGCAGCACTGAGTAAACACGCTGAGCTCCAGATTATTTTGCAAGACCTGCACCGCGGGCATGACTAGAAATTTGCCCTCCTAAAAAGTCATCGCCCACGGTCGGCTTCAAAACAATTTTAACCCAGCGGAAAAACCTTGCCGCCCAAGCGGCAATCATTATCCTCTTTTTGAAAATTCCCCCTAGCTTTATCCTCGGATCTTTCACAAACAAAGCCTACAGCACACAAAATCCCCCTCCCTCCTTTGGCATATTAGTTGCTAATTGATAGCGCAGGACTATGCAACTTAGCGTATTGAGGAAGATTTCAATGAATACAATTTCTGGATTCGGCCCAGGTTTTGGCGTGACAAAAACCGCCAGCCCGCAGGAAACCTCCAGAACACAATTCATTACCATCGATGCCGAACGAGTAAGGCCCACTCCTCACGGCTCAACCCAAGTCAGCTTAAGTGACGACGTAAACGCTGTTAATTCCAAAGGCAAAATGCTTGTCGAGAAATACGAAGAGTCCATTGCGGAATATCAGAATAGCCAAGCCCCAGAAGAAAGCGATGGCGCAAACTCTTTACAAGACCTCGCCCCCTTACATCTTTTTAACCAAAGTGATGTTGATGCCTACGACAAACTGCTAACCAGCAAGCTAGCGGAACTGGGAGTCGATACCAGTGAGGCTATCTCATTTCAGATCGACTCCGAAGGATTTGTTCGCGTTAAGGGTGATCACCCACAAAAAGAAGCCATTGAAAAAATGTTCACTGAGGACCCTGATCTCCGCAACGGCATGGTGCAAACACAAACCTTCTATCTATTTAAAGAAATGTATCAACTTCACCAGCAGTGGGCTGAAAAAATTGAAGCTGGAATTAATGAGGAAATTGCCGGATCGTGGTTGCTTAGTAGTGTGAAAACGGCCGTATCAAAATCTAGCGAAGGGCTGACTTTTCAGAATGGAAAATCAACGGACCCCTTTGCCAGCAATAGCGCCGTTTCACTGGCAGCAAAAGCGTACGGCGCTTAGCGGTGTAGTTTCTTCGCAGGCACGCCGCTGTGAAACCGGAAAGTACGATCTTCTGAAAGAATAGACTCGCGCTCGATGGCGAGGAAATAATTCACCCGTTCATCAAAGGGCTCGTCCACGCTGCCATCTATGCTCTGCGCCTTAGCCAGACCAAGATAATCTTCATAATGGCGGGCTTCAGATTTTAACAGGGAAAGATAAAATTTACTTAAAGGCTCATCTAAATGAGGCGCCAAGGCGGCAAAACGCTCACAGGAACGCGCCTCAATAATGGCACCTACGATCAAAGTGTCTACCAAGGCCGGAATTTGTGCCTTGCGAATATGCTGCGCCATCAAACCCGCATAACGACAAGGCTTAAACGGTTGATAGGCGATTTTACGCTTTTTCAGAATAGCCAAAACCTGCTCGAAATGACGCAATTCTTCACGCGCCAAACGACTCATTTTATTGAGCAAATCAATTTTGGTAGGGTTGCGGGCAATTAAGGTCATGGCTGATTGGGCGGCGCGCAATTCATTCATCGCGTGGTCAATCAACAGGGTTCTTGGATTGTTTAGGGCCTCTGCAATCCACTCGTCGGGGGTTTGGCAAGGCAAAAACTCAATCAAATGTGATATATCACTCATTAAACGGATCCGGAAAAGGAAAGCGTGGGATTATAGCTCAGCTACGTTATAATGGCCTTCTAGTTTTTATCCGGCACCTTTTCATCCGGCATCAAGGTCTAAATTTAAATGAAGCCTGCCCGGCAGCGGTAAGAAAACCATGCACCCCTTCCAGCAAGCTAGCGGTATATTATTTGCCGACATCGTAGGCAGCAGCCAACTGTATGAAGATCTTGGCAATATCGACGCTGAACGCGCCATTTCCCAAGCACTAGAGACTCTCAAAACTATTTGTCGCGCGCATCAAGGCCTCATCATTAAAACCATTGGTGATGAGTTGATGTGCCGCTTTGAAGAACCCCAGCATCTATTAGCGGCCGCGGTCGCCATGCAAGAGGCCTTCACTCACGCAAACGCTTCTCACCCCGCCCCCGCAAAATCCGTGCACAGCATTCGTATTGGCTGTCACATTGGTGAGGTTATCGTAAAAGAAAATGATGTGTTTGGTGACAGCGTCAACATAGCTGCGCGCCTAGTAGAGTTTGCTCGCAGCGGGCAAATTATTACCAGCGCCAGCACCTGGTCGCTGTTTGAAAAAGCTCGACCCAAGATAAACTCTCGGGCACTTCGCCCCCTGCGAATTAAAGGTCGACTCAGCAGCCTAGCCATTAACGAAGTGCTATGGCAGAAAGATGATTTAGATCTCACTCGGTTGCTCACTCTACCGCAGGCGCATTCGGGTGCCCATCTCTGGAGTGTCAATCTCGTTTATTTTGGCGTCACCGTGCAGCTCAACCAAGACAGATCCAGCATTACCCTTGGGCGCGCCAGTGGCTGCGGCTTGCCGGTATGCACCCCTACGGCGTCTAGAGTTCACGCTAAGATATCGGCCACGGCCACACAGTTTGTACTACTGGACCAGAGCACAAACGGCACCTTTATCCAGCCCCACGGGCAAGAGGAATTTCAAATTCACCGCCACTCACAACCCCTGAGTGGTAGCGGCATCATCAGCTTAGGTTTACCCGCCGCTTCCGCTCCTGAACACACAATTCACTATCAATTTTTTGCCGGCTCAAACAAGGGCTAAATCAGTAACTCCCCTGGCGCAATATAGCGCTCGTAATGGGCGCAAGAGAGAATGTAATAGTCCTGATCAATGGCGGTTTTAATATCCACCAAAGAGGCCGACGCCCACTCTCGCTGACGGCGCAAACCATATTGAGCTGGGTCGCCCATTTGGCTGGCGCCTGCCCTCAATAGGTCGTTTACCCAGCAATAGGCGTTTAGGTCGGGATTATAACGAACACGCTGAAGCTCAACTTGCTCTCGCAACAGTGCTTCGTCAAACACTTGTAGCTTGTTAGACACTACCTGAGTTAAAAATTGCTCCAGTCGCTGAGCGATGGCCCGCCGCTGCTCGTGACTGTAAGCATTCCAGTTAATCACTTCGTGAGTGAAGCGCTTGCAACCGCGACACACTGAATCGCCAATACCGGTAGAACAAATACCTACACAAGGCGTTTTGACAGGCTTAAACATCGTAAAAAAACCAGCACAATAGAGGGGAAGAATTAAGTCGTGACCTTACCCCAAGCCCCAGCAAATGAACACCCTGAAGGGGCACGCTTTTAGTGCAATAACGACTATTCATCACATTTATGTAAAATGAGACTAAAATACCTATACCGCCCGCGCTTCCCGAACGGAGTTTTGCGCCTTCCGCGCTAAGCCTTTGATCTACAAGACAACTTAACAGGGCATGCAAATTCGTGTAGAATTCGCGCCCGGTTCAGAGCCCTTTGCAGTATGGGCGGACCACTGCCGGCAACTAAGGCCGCAGTCTCGGATTTCGGAGATCCCGAAGGTCGGGTAACTCACAGATATAGAGGATTACAATCGTGCTTGAAGCCTATCGTAAACACGTAGAAGAACGCGCCGCTCAGGGCGTACCACCCAAGCCCCTGAATGCAGAACAAGTTGCAGGCCTAGTGGAGCTGCTGAAAGCACCACCCGCCGGCGAAGAAGCCTACCTCTTAGATCTTATTAGCAATCGTGTACCACCCGGTGTTGACGAAGCCGCTTATGTTAAAGCAGGCTTTTTATCAGCCATTGTAAACGCTGAAGCCACCAGCCCTCTGATTAATGCTGAAGACGCTATTAAGCTGCTGGGTAACATGCACGGCGGTTACAACATTGTGACCCTGGTTAAAGCGCTTGATTCAGACACACTGAGCACCCTGGCCGCAGAAGAACTAAAGCACACCCTCCTGATGTTTGACGCCTTCCACGATGTGGAAGAAAAAGCCAAAGAAGGCAATGCGAATGCGCAATCTGTCATGCAATCATGGGCCGATGGCGAATGGTTTACCAACCGCGATGCGGTCGCCGAAAGTATTAAGGTAGCAATTTTTAAAGTAACCGGCGAAACCAACACTGATGACTTGTCTCCAGCCCCTGACGCTTGGAGCCGCCCAGACATTCCTCTACACGCACGCGCTTCTTACAAGATGACACGTGACGGCTTAACACCTGAAGAGCACGGTGTAACTGGCCCCATGCAACAAGTTGAAGACGTATTGGCTCAGGGCCATCAGGTAGCCTTTGTTGGCGACGTGGTCGGTACTGGCTCATCACGGAAATCGGCAACCAACTCTGTATTGTGGTTTTTCGGTGAAGACTTGCCCGGCGTACCCAACAAGCGCGGCGGCGGTATTTGCATCGGCGGCAAAGTAGCCCCTATTTTTTACAACACTATGGAAGATGCCGGCGCTTTGGTTTTTGAAGCACCTGTAGACGACTTAGCCATGGGTGACGTGGTAGAGATTCGCCCTTACGACGGCAAAATCCTCGACACCGCAGGCGAAATCATCAGCGAATTTGAGATGAAGTCTGACGTATTGTTTGACGAAGTTCGCGCTGGCGGCCGTATCAACCTGATTATCGGCCGAGGCCTCACCGCCCGTGCACGGGAATCACTGGGCCTACCCGCTACCGATTTGTTCCGCTTACCCGCAGTGCCCGCCAGCTCAAACAAAGGTTACACTTTGGCTCAGAAAATGGTTGGTCGCGCTTGTGGTGTTGAAGGCATGCGCGCTGGCACATACTGCGAACCTAAAATGACAACCGTTGGCTCACAAGACACCACCGGCCCAATGACCCGTGACGAACTGAAAGACTTGGCTTGCCTAGGCTTCTCTGCCGACCTTACTATGCAGTCGTTCTGTCACACCGCAGCTTACCCTAAGCCTGTTGATATCGACACGCAACACTCACTGCCAGACTTCATCATGACCCGCGGCGGCGTTTCACTGCGCCCAGGTGACGGTGTTATTCACAGCTGGTTGAACCGCATGTTGTTGCCAGACACAGTTGGCACCGGCGGCGATTCACACACTCGCTTCCCAATGGGTATTTCTTTCCCTGCGGGTTCAGGCCTGGTCGCGTTTGCGGCGGCAACTGGCGTAATGCCATTGGACATGCCTGAGTCAGTACTGGTGCGCTTTAAGGGCGACATGCAGCCTGGTATTACGCTGCGCGATCTGGTTCACGCCATTCCTTATTACGCCATCAAAGAAGGTTTGCTGACCGTTGAGAAGAAAGGTAAGAAAAACATCTTCTCAGGCAACATTCTAGAAATTGAAGGCCTGAAAGGTCTCACGGCTGAGCAAGCCTTCGAATTGTCGGATGCCTCAGCCGAACGCTCGGCGGCCGGTTGTACCATCGAGATGGACGAAGACAAACTAGCTGAGTACATGACTTCTAACGTTACCCTTCTGCGCTCTATGATCGCCGAAGGTTACGGCGACCCTCGCACACTTGAGCGTCGCGCTCAGAAGATGGAAGCTTGGTTGGCAGACCCTCAGTTGATGAAAGCCGACAGCGATGCTGAATACGCAGCCATTATCGAAATTGATTTGGCCGACATTAAAGAACCTATCGTTTGCTGTCCAAACGACCCGGACGACGCCAAGCTATTGTCTGAAGTGGCCGGCAACAAGGTTGACGAAGTATTCATTGGTTCGTGCATGACCAACATTGGTCACTTCCGCGCCGCAGGTAAACTGCTCGACAAACATGCAGGTGGAATTTCTACCCGCATGTGGTTGGCACCGCCCACAAAAATGGACGAGCACCAACTGATGGAAGAAGGCTATTACAACATCTTTGGCCGCGCCGGTGCCCGTACCGAAATGCCAGGCTGTTCGCTGTGTATGGGTAACCAGGCACGCGTAGCGCCAAACAGCACAGTGCTGTCCACTTCGACACGCAACTTCCCGAACCGCTTGGGCGATGGCGCTAACGTTTACCTCACGTCTGCCGAACTGGCGGCTGTGGGTGCCATTGTGGGTCACTTGCCAACACCTGCAGAGTACATGAAGTACGCCAAAGATTTGGACTCTATGTCTAGCGAAATCTATCGCTACCTAAGCTTCGATCAAATTGCCGAGTTTCAGCACAACGCTGAGCAAGGTAAGAAGATCGCCGCTGTTGAGATTCAAGATGTTGTGATGTAAATGCACCTAGTGCAGATCTGAGCAAGATAAAAAACCCGCTTTTTAGCGGGTTTTTTATCTTTGAAATTTATACGCAGCTTATTGTGTCAAAGTCTCAGTATACAGCCGCCGATATTCTCCACTCTCTTTAAGTAAGCTCAAACCTTTATCCAAGCGCTCAGATAAGTTTTGAGCCGAAGGGTTATTCGGCGAAAAAGCTACGTAAATATCGCTGACATGATTTTGAAAACCCTGCTGAAGACTACCTTTGGGTAATTGCATTTCCGCCAAGGTAAACTTTGCCACTTCATCAAACATGATAGCCGCGTCAATGCGACCCGCTAGCAGCATTCGAATTAATTGATACTGATAGGACACCCTAGTTTCGATAAAGCGATGCCGATTTGCCTGATAGATATCACCGTATTCGTAGCCTAGAATGAGACCAATTCTAGTCCCATCGGGCAATGCATCGTAAGATTCAAAAGCTTTAGCGTGCTCTCTGGAAAAATAGAATGACGCCGCGGCCTTTAGGAGTGGCACCCGACCAAACAGAAAAAGGTCTTCCGTTGACGCTTGCCGAGTTACGTTAAAGCCACCATCTGAAACCCCATTCAATACTTGATATTCTACTCGGGCGTAAGGCATTACGCTGATATCCACCTCATAGCCCACCGCGGCATATGCCGCTTTAACTAGGCGATTTGACAAACCCTCCCCACGCTCATCGGAATAAGGTGCCCAGCTATTTTCCGCGGCCAAACGGACAGTGGGCAGCCTCGAATTTTCGGCCATCAATGGCATGCTAAATGCCAAGCATAACAAGAGTCGACTCAACAGCCTCATTAGAGCGCCCCGGCTAGTGCTGCGGGTGAAGCACCAAAAAATGTTTTAATCGATTCGATTTCCCACATCGTATCCTGATAACCCAGACTGATTAATTCATCGCAAAATGGTTTCGCAAACAGCAAATAACTCGCTGCCGTTGCTCCGCCTCCGTGCGCCGTAGAGCCGGTAGAACGGAGGAAAAAGCGCATACTTTTTGGTAAGTAACGAATGTTGCGGCCGGCAATTTTATCCAGTGCCCGCGAGGGTGAGATGACCAGGCTGTCAACAGGTCGAAGTGGTAGGCCCGACGCTTCTAGAACATCTTTAGGCACCAAGTTAATCAGCTCATTCACGCGATCGAGGCGCTCAATGTCGCCCTCCAAACTGTCTACAAACGCACTATTGAGCAGGTGGCCAATGACTTGCCCTATTGAAGGCGAGTGCTTTGCAGCACGCGTTTTCCCCCAGTGCAGCGGATTACGATTGCTGGATACACCCACCACAAAAACACGATCAGCCCCTAAATGCAGCGCTGGACTGATGGGCGCCAACTGTCGAAGTGCACCGTCGCCATAATACTCTTGGCCAATCTTCACCGTGGGGAATATTGTAGGAATCGCCGAAGACGCCAGTAAGTGCTCTACCCCTAAACGCGCAGAGCGCCCTACCCGCCGATAGCGGCGCCAATCGCTCAGCTGTGGGCTGCCTTGAAAAAAGCTAACAGACTCACCTGAGGAGTAGCCCATGGCAGTGACACACACCGCCTCAAGCTTTCCCTCACGAATTGACTGGTCAATATTGTCGAATTGTATGGTTTGCCCCAGCAACTCACGCAAGGGCGAATTATCGAGGAAAGACAAGGGCTTATCTCTGCCTATGCCCTCATTAAACAAAGACATACCCATCTTGCCCATACCTCGGCCTAAATCTAGCCAGCCATGCTTATAGACGTGCGAGAGGTCAAGATTGGCCCAGATCCGCTCGAGATCGTGAACAGCCTCTCGAAAGGTGCCCGTGTGCGCCGCCAGTGCCAAGGCATTAATGGCCCCTGCCGAAGTGCCACAAATGATAGGGAAAGGGTTATTCTGAGTTTCAGGCAGAATTTCGGCCAGCGCTTTTAAAACTCCTACTTGATAGGCAGCACGTGCGCCGCCACCCGATAAGATCAGTGCGTTTTTCATGTTCGGGCGCTGAATTCCAGTCTGTTAAAGGGAAAAATGGTTTGAAATCTGGCACTTAGAGTGGCTTATATTGGAGGGAATATCAATACGATGGAGAGGGATAGAACAGAAACGCTACTCACGAGTCATGCGGACAAAAGCCAGCTATGCAGAGAAAAGCGCCGCTAATCGCTTTGCCAATGCAATGTCGCCTTTCACTCGAACTTTGCCAAACATAAAGGCCTGGACACTGCTTAAGCTGCCCTCAACTACGCAAGCCACGGTATCGCTGTCGAGCGTTAAAGTTATTGAGGGCGTATCGTGGTCACCACAGGCAATCGTACAGGTGCCGTCGTTAATGGCGATAAAATAATTACCGCCATCTACAACTTCAAACTGATAGACCACATTTAGGCCAAGCGCCGCCGGCGGATAGAATTTCTCCGCCATGCGATCAAATGTACTGGCAACCGTTTGCATAATATTACCGCTCAGACTTAAAACGCGAAGTCGTCAGCGGCCAGCTCCATCAAACTTTCTGCACCGGCTTTAATGCCGCCCACACAAGTTGTGGTGCGTGGCAGAATACGCTGGAAGTAAAAACGTGCAGTAGAAATTTTGGCTTTATAGAAAGCTTCTTCTTCGGTGCCCGCGTCCAGAGCTTGCTGTGACTTGGCCGCTGCCATCGCCCACAAGTAAGCCAGAGTAACGTAGCCAGAGTACATAAGAAAATCAACCGACGCTGCACCGGCCTCGTCTGGGTTTTCCATGGCTTTGCCGCCAATGTGCATGGTGAGCTCGCCCCACTCTTTATTCAATGCCGCCAGCGGTTCAACAAACTCCGCCATGCTGGCGTTATCTGCTTCTGCTTTACAGAACTGGTGTACATCTTTGGTGAAGCCTTTCAGTAACTCTCCGCCCGAACCCAGAACCTTACGACCAATAAGGTCTAATGCCTGAATGCCGGTAGTGCCTTCATACAACATAGAGATACGACAGTCGCGAACGTTTTGCTCCATGCCCCACTCGCTGATGAAGCCGTGGCCGCCAAAACACTGCAAACCTAAGTTGGCAGATTCGTAACCCACTTCGGTCAAAAATGCTTTAGCAATAGGCGTTAAGAAGCTCAGCTTATCGTCGGCTGCTTTGCGCTCTTCTTCGGTTTCGGCGTGCTGTAAGATATCAACTTGCTTGGCCGTTAGGTGAACCATCATGCGGCCACCTTCAGCAAAAGCTTTCTGAGTCAGTAGCATACGACGCACATCGGGGTGAACGATGATCGGGTCAGCTGCACCTTCAGGATTCTTTATGCCTGACAGTGAACGCATTTGTAAGCGGTCACGGGCGTACTCTAATGATTTTTGAAAACCAATCTCAGCGTGTGCTACGCCTTGAATCGCGGTGCCTAAGCGAGCTGTGTTCATGAAAGTGAACATCGCCATTAGGCCTTTGTTTTCAGCGCCAATTAGGAAACCCTTAGCACCGTCAAAATTCATCACACAGGTCGAGTTACCGTGAATACCCATTTTGTGTTCAATGGAGCCACACTTCACACCGTTGCGGTCGGCGACATTGCCGGCATCGTCAAGGTTCATTTTGGGAACGATAAACAGTGAGATGCCCTTAGTGCCAGCGGGAGCTCCCGGTAGACGCGCAAGTACGATATGAATAATATTCTCGGCCATGTCGTGTTCACCGGCTGAGATAAAGATCTTGGTACCCGTAATGGCATAAGACCCGTCAGGGTTTGGCTCAGCTTTAGTGCGCAGCATACCAAGGTCAGTACCACAGTGAGATTCAGTCAAGCACATGGTGCCAGTCCAAGTACCCGCGACCAGCTTCTCAAGGTAAGTTTCTTTTTGTGCTGGAGTACCGTGCGCTTCAATGGTGTTCATGCAACCATGAGAAAGGCCAGGATACATACCCCAAGACCAGTTACCTGAACCTGTAATTTCACTCAGCACTGTGCCCAGAGATGAAGGCAAGCCTTGACCGCCATGAGCTTCGTTATGGGTCATGGATGGCCAGCCAGCTTCTACAAATTGCTGGTAAGCTTCTTTAAAGCCGGTAGGTGTGGTGACTACACCGTCGTCCCACTTACAACCTTCTTCGTCACCCACTTTATTCAGTGGCCACAGAACGTTTTCAGAAAATTTTGAGCTTTCTTCAATGATTGCGGTCACGACATCTGGCGTTGCGTCCTGGCAACCGGGCACGGATGCGTAGTGATTTTCGTAGTCGAGTAATTCGAATAGTGAAAATTGAATGTCACGCTGGGGGACTTTGTAATCGGCCATTGCTGTGTAACCTCTTTGTACTTTGTAGGGAGTTATATTCTGTTGCGTAGAATCCGCAATTACTAGTTTAGTCTCAATAGCGAAACTGACCAGATTAGGTGGCATTATATGTCGGCTCTTTGCGACTACTGAGTCACTCTTTTGGCATTTCTGGCTATTGCTTGGGACTCTCGTCCATGGCGGCTATTAAGGGCTCCAGCAGTTTTACAATGCCCTGCTGTGCATTCAGTATATCTTTACCTGTGCTTAATTTTGTCATGAGCTTGTCTAGCGCGCTCTTCTCTTCCTGCTCTAGGGACTGGTACCAATGCTCTTCGAGCTGAAGGTCTTGCGCTTCTTCGCTCTCGGTCAAACTGAGCACTTGACGCTGGGCATGAGTTCGCTGCTTGAGCACTTTTAGGTGCCTCAGTGCCCGGCCGAGTATTACATAGGGAAAATTGCGGTGACGACTGGGGCCAAACGCTATGGTGCGGCCACCGAGGGGCAGAACTTGCTTGATTCGTACGGAAGCCAGTTTGTCGGAGTAAAACCAGGCCGCCCCGCCACCGAGTATTGAGCTGGCCAACGCGGCAGCACCTAAGGACGCTCCCAAGGTCACCGCGTCCAACACGGCGCCTGCTGCGGCACTTGCACCTGCGGCTACTAGGGTCAGCTGAGCCTTATTGAGACCCCAAAGGTACCAATCTCGCATACTGAACAGATCGGCAAGCTCGAGAGTGTGGGCGGATTCTTCTCTTACTAACTGGCGGTAATCGAATATTTTTTCGATGTTGCGCCGACCTTTTTCTTCGCGGCGACGCTGGAAATTTTTGTATTGTAATTCGAGTATTGGCTCGAGGGTTTTGGACTCAATCTTAGCGCCGATGTCTTGCTCTTCTACGTGTGTCACCATCTCAATCAGCATGGTGGTAATAATCGTCGCGGCGCGTTGGTTCCGAGCTTGGCGTTCCCCCTTTAGCCTGTCTACGGCAAGCTCTAAGCTGTGGCGCCAGCGGTCGTCAAGCAAGGCGAAGGTGGACAGGAGGTCGATGCGCTTGTCGAATTCTGCACTCATCGCATTGAAGGAACGCACCACTTGGAAATACTGGCCCAGCACGTCCCGCCACTGTTGTTCGTAGGCTCCATCACCCTGACTATTGATAAGGGCTAAGCTGGGCTGGCCGGTCCAGCGGAGAATGTCCATTTCGGCTTCGTATTCGTTGCCAAAAGGCACCGAGCCATCAACCACGTAGATGATGCCGGCACCATTGAGTATGGGCTGCAACAGCTCACATTCATCTGGATATTCACCTGTGTCGCGATAAGTATCGAGAAAACCAGCGACTGTAGCTCGGCGTTCAATCAGTGAATTATTATGCTCGTTTAACCAGCGCAGTGCTTTTCTTGCCCGCTGAAAACCCGGGGTGTCTACAAGGGTGTAGAGCACCTGACTGTCAACGCTCATGGGGAAGTAACGACAGCGAGTTGTGGTGCCCGACTGGCCTGAGATGGCAATACTGTCGTCTTCAGTGAGAGTCGCGACAATACTGGACTTTCCCTTGTTAGGGTGTCCCACCACGGCAAATAAGGCTTCGCTCATTCCCCTGACCCCGGCAGTAATGTTAGGGCTGGCTCGCCAAGTGCCGCTACAAAACGAGCCCACTCTTGGTAATTATTACCTGTGACCTTTTTCCCGGGAGGCGCCACGAGCAACAGAGATACTTGCTCAATGTTGGCCCTTAATAAGGCTTTGATGAAATCACCCAATTCAGCTAGTGGCGGCTCCCACGACTTCAAGGCGAACACGGTATGCGAGCAAGCGCCTGCACTGAGTTTTTTAATAAGTTGTTCGTCTTCTGCATGAGTGCATATACCACCCGCTCTGGCAATAGGTTTTGCAGCGTGAGCCTCGGAAATTTCCGGGTCTTGATTAAAGAGCTGCAGTAATTCTCCGTCACTCATGTCAATTTGCGCCCAGTTAATTATGTCAATAGATGAAAGATCCAAAGACTTAAACTGACGATTTCTAGACAGCGAGTCAAGCGCGAGGTCCTGAGTTTTGTCAAAGCGGGTTTCGCCAGGCTCTAGCGAACGAGTAGACACAGAGCGAGCCGACAGACGACTGACAATGCGCTCTACTTCTGGGTGGGAAATAATTGCCAAGCGACACTGCTGGCGAAGTTGGCGTTTGCATATCGCCCACAAAATAAACCGTGGAAACACGCCGTAGAACAGAATACTAAGTATAATAAATTGCCACCAGAAACCCAGCTTTTGAGCCTCTTCAACATTTATTGCCTGTACCTGACCTTGTATTCGAAAATAACGACTGGCATCGATAAGACCAAGATCGGGAACCGCTTGCGGGACTATGTTATGCCAGGGCCAAGCCATCCATCGAGTAAGACGATGAATGCTTTCCGTTTCCAGAGTGAGTGTGGAGCTCCAACCAAAGGCTAAATCTTGAAAACTAATTAAAAGCAGTAGGGTTAGCAATAAACCCGCGTGATAAGCCAGCGCCAACCTCTGAGCTTGCCACAAAAATATCCATTTTTTCACATCACTATAAAGATACTCTCGGCGCCTCATTTGCTGAGACAGAGTCTTCCAGCTGGTTTGCCATCCGGGCAGCAAACGGGTAATAAACCCGGTCCATTGACCGGCATTCAATAGAGACAAAAAAGCCTGCGCTGAAGGTAGCCCAGGCACAAATCGGGTAAACCTTGCTGGCAACATAACCACTAGAGTTAAGACACACAGCAGTAGTTGCAAACCGCAGGTCACCGCAATAACCACTAACAGATTAATACGCTGCCAACCGTCGTAATCAAAGGTGGCAAGTGCTGTGAGCATGCCTAAAAGTAGGCCCAAGCCCAGCAACACTTTGTGCAGTGTGTTCATCCAGTTTTGCGCGTCGCTCAACAAACCATCTTTTTTCGTAAGCTGACGTAACCAGTCACGGGTCCACAACCAATAATCTCTAGGCGAATTGGGTTGCGCCCCCAGGCTCAAGCCGATTGCTCTATCTCGCTGCACAAGTTCGCGTGCGGTGAAACGCTCGTCTTCGTGCAATTGCCACTCCAGTGCAACAACAACATCCAGGGGCTTGGACAGCTTCGCAGGTGACAATGTGTGAGTACAATCGCTGACATCCATGATGGTTTAATTTATAACCTTTTCCTGTATTCACCCGGTGTAATTCCGGTCCATTTTTTAAACGCGCGGAAAAAGGCACTGCTCTCGTCAAAACCCAAGCGCTCGGCAATACAGGTATTGCTTAGGTCTGGGCAACCTAAATAGTGAAAAGCGGCTTCCATTCGACACTCATCTTTTATTCTTTGATAAGAGCTTTCTTCGCCCTGAAGGCGTCGGCGTAAAGTGGTAACGGACAAGTTCAAATGCGAGGCCACAACTTCAGCGCTGGGCATGGACACACTCACATCTTTCGACAATATTGCCCGTACTTTGGCCTTCAAGCTCGATTGGTTTACATCGTTAATCACCAAGTGATAAGGCGCCGAACGAATAAAATCCATCAGAGTTTCCTGATTTTGCACTACTGGGTAGTCTAAATACTCGGTTGAAAAGCTAAACCCACAGAACTCCTGCTCAAACTTCAATTCCATGGGGTAAATTTCGGCCATCTGCTTGAATTCATCAGGGCACGGAAAGGAGAAATATAAGGCTTCTAGCTCTATCTCTCGGCCAATCAACCAACAGTTAAATCGGTGCCATACGGCCAAGCTAGTGCGCACTTGGTTGGGGCTTACGTTGATCAGCATTTCCCTCCACCGCTCTTGGCTGATGGAGGAGATCGCACACATAGAGACCGTTGTCAGGCCACCAGGCTCTTCTATAAAACTGTTCTTCACTTCAAAGCCGCGGCAAATTTCGCAAAACTCCGCCGATCGAATTAAGGCTTGTCGAAGGTTAGTGCAATGAATAACTGTCAGGCACATTAAGCGAAAGGAACCGTTGCGCACCTTGCCACCGCTAAACATGCCGAAACATTCATCTTGCATCAGCCATATAAGGCGCTGGTACAGTTGGCCGTATTTGATCGCCGAAAAGAAGCGAGATTCGTTGAGCGCCTCTAAACTGAGCCCCAATTCTTCGAGCAAATTTTCAGTGTCGCAGCCGTTATCATTGGCCGCTTGCAGCAGTGATAAGGCGTAAGAAGTGGGTACGCTGGTGGTATCTGTGTTCACTTAAACAGTCTCTTAACCCCATTGATGGCGGCCACAGCGATAAATGCGGCGAGAACAAGCACTAATAATAGTGCCACACATGCCAGTAAAAAACTCAAAGCTTTTTCGACTGGTAAGTCCCAACCTACAATTGCCAGGGCAATAAAGGCACTACCAGCCAACATCGACACCAGAATGACCGAGCGCGATTTTTGGGCTTTACTCCGTCGTTTTAATGAAAACATAAATACTTACCTAGGTATAAACCTGAGACTATTGCTCAGGAATCAAAAATTTCAGGGCGTGGGCAACACCGTCTTCATCTACAGACAAGGTTACACAGTCGGCCGCCGCTTGGACATGCGCTTCCGCGTTGCCCATGGCAACACCGACTCCGGCCAAGTGTAAAAAGGTCATATCTGAGCCTGCATCGCCAAAGGCCATAACCTGCTCAGGGCTCACTTGGTGATGCACCAACAAGCGTGAGAATGCTGCCGTCTTATCCGCATCGGCCGCAATTACACTGGCAAACAAACAGTGAGGTTTCGCTGGAAACCGCGCATAAGCAAAATGAAATTGCGGAAATTGGCTTTCAAGCTCCTGCAAACAGCCCGCCGCTCGTCTTTCGTCTACGCCTATTAATAACTTCTGTACGGAGCAGTGTTTGTCATTCATCAGCGTTTCAAACTGAAGCCGCTGGGGCTGTATGCGTAAATGCTCTCCGTGGGCAACGCTAATATCACAGCATGCTTCAACAAAATGCTGCTGACCCGCATACAGCTCACAATAAACCTGCTTCTGGCGAATCAGCGCCAATAAAGGTGTAAGGTCTGCCTTATTGAGCACGCTCTCATGTATACAGCTCTGACTGGAGGGGTCGAATATCATTCCTCCCGTATAGAACAGGCCGCAAGCGTCGAGCCCCAGCTCGTCGAACAAAAACTGACAGGCAAAAGGTGGTCGACCGGAGGCAATTGCGGTTTTAATGCCCATTGCTCGAATACGCCGCAGCTGTGCCTGCAGGCTTTCTGAATACTGTCCATCCCGCCCCAGCAAGGTGCCATCCACATCAAAAAACACCAATTTAATGTCGCGGGTCTTGCTCTGAATATCTTGATCCACTAACACCTAGTCCGGCACCCGCAAAAATTGCATTAATGAGCTTAGGAAACGAGTCATGATCTAGTGCTCTGCGAGGAGAGCCAGCAACTCGGCTTCGTCTATGATAGTGATGCCCAAATCTTGCGCCTTGGTTAATTTGGAACCCGCCGCAGGCCCGGCAATAAGCCCGTAAGTTTTTGCAGACACGCTGCCCGCCACTTTCGCGCCCAATGCCTGCAACTGGGCTTTGGCATCCGCTCTGGATATTTGCTCTAGATTTCCAGTAATAACCCAGGTTTGCCCAGTGAGCGGCAATTCTTCTGCCGGCACCAAGACAATCTCAGGCCAGTGGATACCCGCGGTAATGAGGTTTTCTACCGCCTCAAGGTTGTGAGCCTGTTTAAAAAAGTCCGCAATATAATGAGCCACAACCGGACCAACATCGGCCACTGATAGCAACTGCTCTTCGCTGGCGGCGGAAATATTCTCAATGCTGGCAAAATGATGCGCTAAACTTCGCGCCGTGGCTTCACCCACTTCGCGAATACCTAGGGCAAACAAAAATCTAGGTAAAGTTGTTAAGCGGCTTTCCTTCAGAGCGGCCAGTAGATTTTCGGCTGACTTTTCACCCATGCGTTCAAGCTTGGTAAGCGCAGAAAATTCCAATGAATATAAATCGGCCACTGCATTAATAAGGCCCTTATCCACCAGCACTTCTACTAACTTATCTCCCAAGCCATCAATATCCATGGCTTTGCGGGAAGCAAAATGTTTTATCGCTTCTTTGCGTTGCGCACCACAAATTAGCCCGCCGGTGCAGCGAATAACCACTTCGCCCGCTAGGGTTTCCAAAGGTGATTCACAGACAGGGCAGACCTCGGGAAATGCAATATCTTGTACGTCTTCAGAACGCTTCGCGGTCACCACAGAAACAACTTTTGGGATAACATCGCCCGCGCGATGCACCACTACATAGTCCTTAATTTTTAAACCTAAACGCTGAATTTCGTCACGGTTGTGCAAGGTGGCATTCGATACCGTAACACCGCCGACAAATACCGGCTCCAGTCTAGCTACTGGCGTTATAGCACCTGTGCGCCCTACCTGAAATTCTACATCTAGAAGGCGCGTAATTTCTTCCTGAGCGGGAAACTTATGGGCAATGGCCCAGCGTGGCGCGCGGGACACTTGACCCAGGCGCTCTTGCAAAAGCCGACTATTCACTTTGAACACGATACCGTCGATGTCATAAGCCAATGACTCACGCAAGCCATCAAGGCGTTGAAAATAGCTCATGCACTCGTCAATATTTTGCGCAACCGCCATTTCCGAATTAATCAGCAAGCCCCAAGAATTTAACGCGTGCAAAACCTCCGTATGCCGGTCTGGCAAAGAACCGCCTTCAACCCAGCCCACACTATAGGCACACATCTGCAAAGGTCGCTGGGCGGTAATTTTTGCATCCAACTGACGCAAACTGCCTGCGGCTGCATTGCGAGGGTTCACAAACTGCTTGTCCCCCGCCGCGGCGGCAGTCTGATTGAGGTGGCGGAAGCCGGCCTTTGGCATATAAATTTCACCGCGCACTTCGAGCGTGTGCGGATAACCTTCACCGATTAAGCGCAGGGGAATAGATTCAATAGTGCGCACATTCTGAGTGATGTCTTCGCCTGTGCTGCCGTCGCCCCGAGTAGCTCCGCGCACCAACACACCGTTTTGGTAAAGCAAACTCACCGCAATACCGTCAAGCTTAGGCTCGCAGGCGTATTCGATTGGAGCGCCAGATTTCAAACGGTCACACAGGCGTTTATTAAACTCGCGCATATCCTCTTCATTAAAGGCATTGCCCAAAGACAACATGGGCACTTCGTGAGCGACCTGCTCAAAAGCGCCTAAGGGTGTGGCGCCCACCCGCTGGGTAGGCGAGTCTTGAGTCACTAATTCAGGGTGTTCGTTTTCAATGCTCTGCAAGCGTAGAAATTCGCGGTCGTATTCAGCATCTGAAACAGTTGGCTCATCTAATACGTAATAACGGTAATTGTGATGGCGAAGTTTTTCCCGCAGGGCTTCAATGTCACCGCGCAGGGCTTCCGGAATGTTAGGCATCATCAGATTCTATACAGGCACGCGAGATAGTTGCTTGCGCTCAAACTCTCGAATGCGCTGGCGAGAATGCTCCAATGTTTGCTGAGTCATCACGCTGCGGTTTTCGTCCTTTAGCTCGCCACCCAATTGCACTTGCAAAGCGTGAGCCGTTTGAGCCATAAGATCAAAGGCCTGCAAACTGTCGCCGCTCATTGGCAGAGACATAAATAAGCTGATTCCCGGCGTTTCAAATACGTCCATGGTATTAAGATTAAAATAGCCAGGCTTCACCATATTAGCCATGCTAAAGAGAATTGGACCTTCTCCACTCTCCGTTTCGTGGCGATGGAAAATATTCATATCACCAAAGCGCATACCGCAGCTAAGCACAACATCCAATAAGGCTTCGCCAGCCAAATATGTGCCGGTGGGCGCCATGACATTAATCACTAATACTTCTTCTGCGGGCAACTCTGTTTCTGCAACTGCCTCGGAATTTTTAAATGAAGGCTCTACACGGTGTTCGCTCGACTCGGTAAACAAAGGCTCGCCAGAGGCCTTGGCATCTTCCACCAAAGTTGGCTCTACAGGTTCTGCTTCTGGATCAACGTCCATCAGCATTGGCACATCTTCGTCAAGATTCAGGGTCACCTGCTCCTTTACCGACGGCTTGTGAGACGACGACTCATCTTCCGGTAGACCATTACCACCAATGACCCGCGCGCCACCGTTGGGCAATTCGCTGCCATATTGATCCACGTCTTCTTTATCTGAGCCCATACCGCTTTGCTGCCCAATATTACGAGACATTTTAATGCCGCCGTGACGAGACTGGCGCATGCGACGCAAGCCGTCCAACAGGATTCCTGCTATTAGCAACACCACTATTACTGTTAACCATTCACGCATAATACTTTCCGTTTTAATCTTGTTGCGCTTTCGCGCATTGTTCAAATTTACATAGCCGCAAGTTCAGCGGCCTCTTCGACGTCCACCGTTACTAGACGGGACACTCCCGGTTCGTGCATGGTGACGCCCATCAACTGATGAGCCATTTCCATGGCAATTTTATTGTGCGTAATGTAAATAAATTGTACGTGCTCTGACATTTGCTCAACCAAACGCGCATAACGAGCCACGTTAGCGTCGTCCAAAGGCGCATCCACTTCGTCCAACATACAAAACGGTGCTGGATTCAGTCTAAATATGGAGAATACCAAGGCAATCGCGGTCAAGGCCTTTTCACCACCGGACAAGAGATGAATGGTGCTGTTGCGCTTGCCTGGTGGCTGCGCCATGATCGCAATGCCGGTATCCAGCAAATCGTCACCGGTCAATTCCAAATAGGCGTGACCTCCGCCAAACACCTTGGGAAAGAGTTCTTGCAGTCCTTTATTAACTTGTTCAAACGTTTCTTTAAAGCGCGTGCGAGTTTCCCGATCAATTCTGCGGATCGCATTTTCCAAAGTGTCGAGCGCTTCTCTAAGGTCATCATTTTGCTGATCTAAGTAATTTTTGCGCTCAGATTCTGTTTTGTATTCGTCAATGGCCGCCAAGTTAATGGGGCCTAGGCGCGAGATGCGAGCGGCTAGGCGTTCCAGTTCTTCTTCCATGGGGCGTTCAGATGCGTCGTCGGGTAAGTTCTCTAGCAAAGTGGGCAGGTGGAATTGATCTTCTGTCAGCTGCTCTTCCACTGTGCGACGCTGAACTTCGAAGGTCTGTGCCGACAAGCGCTCTTGCTCGAGCTCACTGCGCACAGACTGGATGCCTTGCTCAGCTTGATTGCGCGCCTGTTCTACTTCGCGCAATTTCTGCTCCACGGTTTCAACTGCACGGCGGGCTTCGGCCAATTCCGACTCAACGTCTAAACGCGCAGACAGCTTTTCTTCTAATTCAATTTTAAGTTCTTCAACAGGGTCAGTATTTTCACCTAAGCTCGCTTGCAACTGCTCGCGCCGCTCACTCAGGCGCTGGGCCTGCTCTTGAAGTCGCGACATGCCGTTGCGAATAGCCTCAAGCTGCGTGGTCAACGACTGATGGCGCATTGCCAGCTCGTGGGCTTTATCTTTGTCATGACGGGCGCCCTGTCTTGCGGCGTCCAGTCGAGAGCGGAATTGATCGCGTTGTTGCAACAAGGTTTCGCGCTGATCAGTATCGGTTTCCATAGCTTCTATGGCTTCGCTCAAGATCATCCGTGCTTCGGCGAGACTCTCAATTTCCTGATCCATTTGCTCGCGAGCTTCTCGTATCTCACTGTCAACACGATCGCGGCGCATAGCGGTTTGTTCAATGCGTACTTTCTTGGCGCTTAGTTGCGAACTGATGTCATTGTGGCGCCGACTTTGCTCTTGCCCTTCTCTGCGCAGCGATTCTCGCTCTGCCTCAAGGGTTTTAAGTTGTGCTTTGCCCGCTTCCAATTGCCCGCTGAACTGCTCAACCTCAGACTCGGCCGCTTCAATATCAGCGCACAGTATTTCCAACTCTTGTTTGCGGGCAATGACTCCAGCCGTCGCATCGACATCACGAGTAACCCGCAGCCAATTTGAACCCAGCCAAATACCGTCTTTAGTAATAATTGATTCGCCGTGACCTAGAGTGTCACGCTGCCCCAAAGCTTGGGCTAAGTCGTCTGCCGCATAAATGCCCGCGAGCAGAGAACCTAGGTTGTAATCAGCTTGCACGAAGTGGCTGAGTAAAGTTTGGCTTTTATCGCTCGCCGCCTCAAGCGACACAGAGGTATCCAGCAAGACCAGCTCGCCCTGCTCGAGATTCTCCAAAACGCCCGCTACGGCATCAAATCCTTCCGTACAAACCGCTTGGAGAGAGTTTCCTAATACAGTTTCTACGGCCTTGTCCCAGCCATCACTCACGGTCAAGCCTTCCGCAACGCGAGGCTGTTCATCGAGTTTGTGCTCACTGAGCCAATCACTGACTGCGCCGCTCTTCTCGCCCAGTGCGGCTTGCTGTAAGGCTTCAAGAGATGCGTGACGGCCACGCATGGCCTGCAATTTACCCCTCACGGAATCAAGCGACTTTACCGCCTCACCATTGCTTTCTTCTAGCTGATCTAGGTTTTCGCTGTGCAGATCAATTTGCTCACGTTTTTCTTCAGACTCTAAGTCGAGCTCTGCCAGTTGCTCACCCAATAGCTCTAAATCTTCTTCGCCTTCAATGGAGCCGAGGTCATCTTTCTCGATATCGAGTTTTTCAATGCGCTGCAAGAGTCGTTGCTGGACCTGATCCAAATGCTGAATACGAGATTGCTGAACTTCCGCTTTTTGGCGGGGTTCGGCGGCACGCTGATTAAAGCTGTCCCACTCGAGCTGCCAAGCCTGCATGTCTTCTTCAGCTGACTGCAAGAGATCGCCTGAATTGTCTTCGGCCGCCTGCAACAGTTCGAGCTCTGGCTCTATTTCAAGCAGCTCACTTTCCCAGCCTTCTATTTTTTCATTGTCTTGGGCGAGGTGCTCTTCCGCACTATTGGCATCTAAACTGGTTTGCTCGAGGTCAGCTTGCAATTGCCGCGCACGCTCTTGAACATGCTGAATGCTTTGCTCTACTCGAGCAATTTCAGCACCCACCGCATAAAAACGCCCTTGAACGTCATTAAATTTGTCGCTCAGTTCAGTGTATTCACTGCGACACTTTTCAATTTCAGTGTCTTTGCTCACCTGATGGGTCACAAAGGCTTCTACTTTTAATTCCAATTCTCGAATAACGCTCTGCTTAGCTTGGGCGTGACTGTCAAAGTTCTTGTAGCGCAAAGCTTGCAATTGAGCTTTCTGCAGGCGCTCTTCTTTCTTGAATTCAGTGTATTTTTCGGCGGCGGCTGACTGCCGCTGCAAACGCGAGAGCTGACGTTCCAGTTCGTCGCGTATATCGGTGAGGCGCTCCAGATTTTCTTCTGTGCGACGCATGCGGTTTTCAGTATCGCGACGACGCTCTTTGTACTTCGAAATGCCCGCCGCTTCCTCAATGAACACCCGCAGCTCTTCAGGCTTGGCTTCAATCAGCTTGGAGATCATGCCCTGTTCGATGATGGCGTAGCTGCGAGGACCAAGGCCCGTGCCGAGGAAAATGTCAGTGATATCTCGGCGACGACACTTCGTGCCGTTCAGGTAGTAATTATTTTGGGCGTCGCGGGTCACCTTTCGCTTGATCGAAATTTCTGTGAACCCGGCATATTCACCTTTAAGGGTGCCGTCGCTATTGTCAAAAACCAGCTCGATGGAAGCCTGCCCCACGGGCTTACGCCCTCCAGAGCCATTAAAAATAACGTCCGTCATCGACTCGCCGCGAAGGTTCTTCGCCGATGATTCACCCATCACCCAACGCACAGCGTCAATGGTATTCGATTTGCCGCAACCATTGGGTCCCACAATCGCACACAAGTTGCTGGGGAAATTAACTGTCGTTGGATCAACAAATGATTTAAAGCCTGCCAGCTTGATGCATTTTAACCGCATAAATCGTTTTCACTTAAACTTTTGATTTTGTTATGTTTTTTGGAATTGGCGGGGAACAGCATCGCACTTAGAAGCAACAATGGTGCACGCCGATTTTGCCAACGTAAATATTTTGCCGATTCTACACGCTTGGTGCGGGCTTTTCACCTATGAAGGCAGGGGTTTTAGCTTCTGACTAGCAAGAGGCTCTGTGAAAGATCCACGAGCCTGTGAATTGGGGTGGAATAAGGCCAGCCTGAGGCTTTAATACAGGGTGTTCAGCCGCTTATTACTTGGCCCAAACACTCTCCCTCCCTTGGCCTCCATGAACTTAAGGCAGCATTTCCGAGATTATTATTGCGACACTTGCCGGAGCGCCTTTAAGCTCCAGCATTCCACTACTGCCAATCCAGTCTCCTGGCTGAGCGATAGCGCCACCATCTTTCGACAGGCGAGCAATAACTTCTAGCTCTGGCACGCTAGCAATGGTCATTCCGGGGGCCATAGCCATAGACTCATCCAAAGTCACAGTGAGCGGCAAGTCAGCAACGCTTAGCTTGCGAATGGCCAAAGGCATTTTGGAACCCTGCCACGCTCTGGCGTAGACAAATACCACCTGGTCCGAGCTCGTGGCGATGTCTTCGCTGATCTCGACGTTCACACTGATTGAAGGCAGCGCTGACAACTCAGCTCCTTGAGCGGACTCTTCTATACCGCCGGCAGACTCTCCCAGCAATTCCTGAGCTCGAGCTATACCGCCCATCAGCGCCTGAGTGCCACTTGATTGCCCATTCTCCCCCTGGGCGAGGTTGAATTTCAGTGCTTGGCGCCAACTTTGGATGGCCATGACGTAATCTTTTTGCTCAAACGCAGCGATTCCCGCCAGACCCAAGGCGGTTGTGTTATTGGGCTCAAGTGTCAGTGATTTAGCGACCATTGCGGCCACATCGGGGGACATTTGGTTGCCATTACCCAAAAACATAGCTTGCGCCTGCTCTGCCATAATGCCTCCAGAATTGGGGGCCAACTGCAGTAGGCGCTGATAGGCCTTAATGGCGAGCAAGTAATCTTGCAGCTCCATGGCGGTGCGAGCCAACAAATACCAGTTCTGCTGATTCTCTGGCTTACTTTCCAGTCGCGACTGCAGCCGACTGATCAGGGCCAGTGCGGGCTGCTTATCTGGGCGGCGGCCGGCCTGCATGGCAGCAATGTCGCCTCGGTACTTCTCCGCGATATCTTGAGTTATCTGCCAATCTTGTGCCGCGCCCTGCTGCCAATACCAAACGCTAGCCAGTACCGGCAAGACCAAGGCAATAAGCACTAACCCTAGCTTCCCCTGCGACACAGAGCCGGTAGAATGGCCAGTTTGAGACTGGCTGTCCTCTAGCAGGGCCCTCTGCTGCTCTAGCAATAAGGTTTGATACTGATCTTCATCAATGGCGCCACGAGCCAAATTGGCCTTGAGCTCATCTAGGTGTTCTTGATACAAGCTGACATTAGCCTGCTGCCGTTCAGCACTCAAGCTATCGCCCAATGGAGTGACACTCTGTTTGCGATGCCCCAACAAGGGCCAGAGAATAAAACCCAGCGCCAGCAGCCCCAACAAGCCCATACCCAAGATAATTGCATTCATTTTTTATTTAGCCTTTTTCAGCAGCGCATTTAAGCGATCCTGCTCAGTTTTGGTCAAAGGGGTTCTTTCTGGGGCGCTGGCGTTGCGGCGGCGCACAATCAAAGCGATAACAAGGCCTCCTACCAAGAGCAATGCCAGCGGCGCAAACCAAAGCAACCAAGTATTAGGCTGAAGCCTAGGACTGTAGAGCACATAGTCGCCATAGCGATCGACCATAAAATCAACGATCTCCTTATCACTCATGCCGTTCTTCAACAGTTCGTGCAGCTCCCGGCGCAAGTCTGAGGCTATGGGGGAATCTGAGCCGGCCAAATTCTGGTTCTGGCATTTTGGGCAGCGCAGGTCGTCGACGAAGCTTTGGTAGCGCTGACGCTGCTGATCACTATCGAATTGATAGACTTCGACCAAAGCCTGAGAATTCACCGTAGAGAGACACAATACACATAGGATAAAAAATGTTCGCAACACCTTGAGACACCTAGCCTGAAAAGAGAGGCGAGATTATAGCAAACACTGCGGTTTTGGGGGTATCAATGTAAGTCTTTAAAAAATATTAAAAAAATCGTTGACGGCCAAGGATTAATGGTTAGAATACGCACCTCTCTCAGACAGCGAGGGTGGTTAGCTCAGTTGGTAGAGCGGCGCCCTTACAAGGCGTAGGTCACAGGTTCGACCCCTGTACCACCCACCACTTCTTGAACAAAGTGGTTACACTCGCTAGAGATTTTGCGGACCGGTAGTTCAGCTGGTTAGAATGCCGGCCTGTCACGCCGGAGGTCGCGGGTTCGAGTCCCGTCCGGTCCGCCATTATTTTCCTTTTCTTATCAAACGCTCAATACACCTTTCTTAAATTTCAACCTCTCCCCTTAGTTAACAGATTTTTAATGTACCGCTAGCTTTCCTGAACAATACATCGCGGCTTACGCATTGCGAAATAACACATCAGCCCGCTGTAAACGTCGACAAAGATATGCACGAGAATGGGCAGAATAATATTCCCAGTAAAAATATAAATGCCACAAAATACGGCTCCCATAACACTGGTTCTAATCACTTCATGCCAGCCTAAATATAAATGCCAAAGACCAAAAATAAGGCTACTCAATAATATTGCGGCGACCACACCAAGATGACTCTCCAAAAGAGTAAAAAGATAAGCTCGAAAAATCAGCTCCTCGCAAACTCCCGCGGTAACAGAAACTATCAGCGTAAATACCAGCATTTCATTTTTAGTAGTTGGAAGAATATCTTTAAAGGCTTCGGTCTTTTTTATTACTTCTGCCCTTAACTCTTCGCTTGCCTGAATGGATTTAATTAATATCAGCAAGTAAATTACTGCGACAACAAGCAAGCTGCCAAATAAAATATTTCTCCAGTTACCGTCAACTACAAACCCGAAATCGACAACCGAGAGCTCAGCCTTAGCAAAAAGATAGATAAGCAGTAGAGTAGGAACCCAAATGAAAAAAGCGGTTTTCAAGTATTCAACCATCTTGTTTTCTGACTTAAATTTTCCGCTAATGAAATCTACGAGAGGAAAAAATAAAATAAGACCTAAAAGAAACACTTCCAATTTATTCATATTTATCTCTTGAAAATCAATATTTGTAGAGCCAGCTTTCAGCCCCATTTGAAAGCCCGAGGCGCCTCGAAAGATGAATCAAATTCAGGTTTTTTTCACGAACACTAACACCAGAGCATGCCCAATGAACAAGGGGCTTAAGCGCTAACTTTTACTCACCACCTCTAAGCTGTCGAATAAAGCGTTATCAAAAATAAAAAGGCCTAGCCTTCGTAGATGGTAACGCCGTTAACAATTGTGCGTTCGACTTTTAAGCTGCGTAGATTCATAGGATCCACTGTCAAAGGGTTTTTATCAAGCACAAGTAGATCCGCCATCTTCCCTACTTCAATCGAACCAATTTCGTGATCTCGGAAAATCTGATAGGCCGCGTCTATTGTCATCGCTCGCAGTGCTGTGAGTGTAGAAAGTCGCTCAGCAGAACCAATAACATTGCCAGCGGTAGACCGACGATTTACGGTACTCCAAAGCAAAGTGAAAGGCTCCATAGGTGCAATTGGGACATCCAGGTGCACTGAAAATCTCAGATCAAGCTCCTGAGCAGTTTTTGTTGGGCTCATGCGTGAAGCTCGCTCAGGCCCCATAAACAATTTTGAATGGCGATCGCCCCAGTAATAGGTATGCGCCGTGAAAAAACTGGGAGTAATACCCAGCGTCTTCATTTTCAGCAGCTGGTCCTTGCGCGCCATTTGTGAATGGATCAGCACTAAGCGAGGATCTTCCATGGGGTATTTTGCCTGCGCTTGCGCGAAGGCATCAAGGATATCGTCAATTGCAGCATCGCCATTGCCGTGAACGGCAATTCTATGTCGGGCTTTGTGCAGTTTTTCAAGCTGTAATACTAAATCTTTATGGGCCACCACGGGATATCCGCGATAGTCTTTATCGCCCTTGTAAGGAGCATGATAAGGCTGAGCAAGATAGCCGGTAAAACCTTGAATGCTGCCGTCCGCAACAATCTTTACAGCGCCAATCTTCGCCAACTCCGATTCAAAATCAGCCTCAACAAAGCTCCCAGATAAAATATCCTCTGCAAGATCGTCATACCAAGGCCACAGCTCTACACGAAATGGAATAAAGCCTAGGCGCGAGGCTAAGGCAATAACTTTTAATGATCTTTCGTCCAAGCCACCGGATTGAGCTGTGGTGATACCGGCGGCGGCATATTCTTTAATCGCGAACTGAAACAATGTCATAATTTGAGAAATGGAAAAGTCTAGCGCCCGCGCCGTGGCCGGTTTCTGTGCGGTCTCCTCAAGCAATCCCGTCAATTCACCACTCACGGAGTCTCTGACAATAACACCGCCTTTAGGATTGGAGGTCTCGGATGTGATGCCAAGGTCATTTAAGGCCGCGCTATTGGCCACCCCCATATGGCCCGAGGTATGAGTGATGTATATCGGGTGCTCCAGCGACACTGAATCTAACTCTTGCCGCGTTGGGTGGCGGCGCTCCGCAATCAGTGTATCGTCATAACCACTGCCCGTGACCCACTCCCCAGGAGCTTTAGCAAACGCTTCCTGCTTCAAGGCCTCGAGTAATTCTGTCATTGTAGTGACGCCCCCCATCGGCGGACTGCGCAAGTCCGCCGACACCTTGAATAAACCTGAGCCAGGGAAGTGACCATGGGCATCAATAAACCCTGGGATCAAAGTCTTACCTTGCAGATCATTCACCTGTGTCCGGGAAGTAATAAGCTTGGATATTTCGACGCTGCTGCCAATCGCTACAATTTTATTATTTTCCAGAGCAATGGCTTCTGCTACAGAGTTATTTTTGTCCATAGTCAGCACTTGAGCATTGATAAAAATCTGCTTATGAGGTGCTGTAGCGGGGCCAAGCGAAGTGTAGGTGACAAGCGCCACAAGCAATAAAATTACACCTAGCTTGATACTCCAAGTCCACCTAAAGAGAAATACATTTTTCATAGTCATCGCTTAACAGTCCAAATAATTCAGAATCTGTGACCTTGCCAGCGACAATCCAGCGCTCCCGAAGCAAACCTTCAAGAACAAAACCACAACGCTTTAGCAAATTCCCCGAGGCCGTGTTGTTCGGATCTATGTCAGCCTCAAGACGGTGCAAATTCAAATCCCGGAAGCACCAGTGCAAAAAAGCCTCTAATGCTTCAGTCATCAAACCCTGCCCCCAATAGGCACGTGAAAGCATGTAACCTATTTCAGCTCTTCGGGACTCTTCATGGATACTGAACAAGGACAAAGTACCGATCAGCACCCCACTCTGCTTCAAATAGAGACCCAACATGATCGAGCTTCCCGAGCTGTAATCATTGAGGGCAGCCTCAACCTGCTTTTCAGCTTGCGCCAGCTGCTCATAAGGCGGGCAACTCCAGTAAGCCATTGCCTGTTTGTCGGCGTGTAACTCATAAATTACTGGCGCATCGCTTCGGTTCACCAAACGAATAGAGAGCCGTGTAGATTCCAGCTTCGGTTTGTTAAATTTCATTGAGCCCCAGACTCCTTTAAGCGACCTTGCACCAACATCGCCACCATAAGCAGTACCGGTGCAATACAAATAATCAACATTTGTGGCCAGCTCAGCAGGGTCATTGCCCAGCCCGCCGACAGCGCGGCAATGGCTTGAGCTGAAAATACAATACCGTCATTAAGGGCCTGTGCTTTGTATTTTTCACTTTCACTGTAAGCACTTGGCAATAGCGAAGTGCCTGCCAGAAACAGAAAATTCCAGCCCACGCCCAAAAAGACCAACTGAAACCAAAACCCTTGCACGCTCGTATCAAGACTGGCGAGCACGATTGTCACGCAATAACAGAGCAATCCCAAAATCATCGTTCCGCGAATGCCCACCGCACGAAAAATGAATGGCGCTATCATAGACGGTAAGAACATTGCGGCAATATGGCTCTGAATAACAAATTTTGTATCTTCAAGAGAATGGCCGTGCACATGGTGCATGCTGATGGGCGTGCCGGTCATGACAAATGACATTACAATGTAAGCCACTACAGCGCTGGTTAAGGCCAAATAAAAGGTCGGGTTACGCATTAATTGCCCAGCTGAACGCACCGATGCCTGCTTGTCGACCACGGACATGGCTCCAGGTCTGTAGGCGGTCAACACTATCATCCCCAACAATAAACACAGGCCGGCCAGGTAGAATGCCCCTTGGTAGGCCACAGCGGTAATATTCATGCCAATGACTGCAAGCTCTGGGCCTAACACCGCGGCTATGATGCCGCCACACATAATAATTGACGCCGCCGCCGAGCCCGATGCTGGGTCAACCAACTCCATAGCCGCGAAGCGCGTTTGCAGAAGTGCGGCGTTGGTGGCCCCCAAAAACAGAGAGGCAATACAAAATAAAACAAAGCTCTTTGTCTCAAGACTGTAGGCCGCTAAACCGCAGGCTATTATTCCCAATAACATCGACAGGGCCAGCGCCCTCTTCCGCCCCAGCACGGCCATGGCTCGAGTGGCAGGGTAAACCCCCATGGCTGTGCCAACAACAATCACCGCGATGGGCAAGGTGGCCCAATCGGCAGATGGAGCCAATATAATGCCGACCAAACTGCCCACCAACATCATAGCGCTTAAGGTTGACGCGGCCAGGGCGTTACTCAAGGCCAAAATCCATACCATGGCAAAACCCTTGCCGCTTATTACCTTCATAATTTTTCCTACATAAATACCGATGGAGCTAGAATGGATTGTTTACAAAACCTTAATCATTCACCCAAGTGCTCGCCGCCGACTCAAATAAACTCACAAAATCTACTGCGATTTTTGGCAGCGACTTCCAACGCCGAGAGGCCCAACCAAAGGCAACGGGCGGCAAATCAACAATAGGAATATTCGCCACACGGTGCTGAGCTCGCAAATTTTCCGCATGGCGCTGTGGCGTAATCGCGTAACCCAAGCCCATTTCAACAAATTGAATGGCGGTGTCCCAGTCATCTACCGTGGTAATGGTCTGGTATTGAACGCCCTTATCCTGAAGCAAGCGAGTGAGTTGATTTTGCGAAGTTGATGATTCCTTAAGGGCAATATACGAAATGTTTTTTAATTGCCTAGCTTTGAGATTGTTATTTTGCGCAAACTTATCACCTTCAGGCACCACTAGTACCCAAGGCATTTCGACAAATGGGCGCTGCTCTATACCTTTAATGGAATCGCCGATGGTTATAAATGCTAAATCGGCTTGCTCATTGCGCAAGGCATCGATGCACCGCCGGTGTGAATTAGTTGAGTGAAAATGCAGTTGCACATTGGGGTAACGCTGACGAAATGCCACCACAGAATCACTCATAAAGTGCCTTATGGTTGTGCCGCCTGTAGTGATACCCAGGGAGCCCATCTCGCCGGCCGCCAATTGTTGAACTTGCCTCACCCCAAGAGCGATACTGTCCAGACCTTCCAGCACATGATCATAAAACACCTTGCCAGCCTGGGTGGGCTCTACACCCCGAGCCTTTCGCTCTAATAGCGCCACACCCAGCTCTTTTTCAAGGCGCACAATGTGCTGGCTCACCGCGGGCTGCGTACATTGCATATTGCGCGCAACGGCACTTAAATTTTTGTCTTCGCAGGCCGCAACGAATATTTTCAGATCATCCAACGTCATAACTAAAGCCCAAGCTTTTACTTTTATAGCCAAACAAATTGATAGAATTTACTTTGACATGAGCATGGGGCAATCTGGCGGCCCTGTCCACCCAAAAATGCCGGAGAATATTATGATGCAAGCCAAGGCACAGCCAAAGATTACTGTCCCAAAACTACAAGCCATGAAAAACGAGAAAAAACTGGTGATGCTAACGGCTTACGACCACACCATGGCCAGCCTGCTCGACGGCCACGCCGATATTTTGCTGGTGGGCGACACCTTAGGTTGCGTTGTGCAGGGTGAAGAAACCACCCTAGGCGTCACTCTGGAGCAGATGACCTATCATGCCGCCATGGTTAGGCAGGGTGCACAATGCTCGCTGGTGGTTGCCGACCTACCCTTTGGTAGTTACCAACAAGGCGAAAATGGCGCACTGGAAGCCGCCATCAGGCTCATCAAGGAAGCAAAGGTGTCGGCCGTAAAACTGGAAGGCGGCAGCGAAGTTTGCGGCAGCATTGCCAAAATGACTCATGCCGGCATCCCGGTTATGGCTCACATTGGTTTAACACCCCAGTCTTATCATGCCATGGGTGGCAACAAGGTACAGGGCAAAAGCTCAAGTTCGGCACAAAAGCTTCTAGCCGACGCCAAAGCGGTGGAAAGTGCCGGAGCCTTTGCCTTAGTGCTAGAAGCTATTCCCGCCGACCTAGCTCGAGAAATTACCGAGGCTCTGTCCATTCCCACCATAGGCATAGGTGCAGGCTTGGCCTGCGACGGACAGGTATTGGTTATTAATGATTTAATTGGTCTAAATCAAAGTGAGGCCCCCATGCGGTTTAACAAAGAGTATTGTGCTGTGCGCAATCTGATTCAAGACGCGGCCGGCGCATTCGCCAAGGACGTTAGAGAAGGCGCGTTTCCAGATGAGTCTTACAGCTATTAAGTTTCCAATGAAGCCCGATAGGCTTCACTTTAATAAAAAGTCATAATGTGTGACACTGGTAGACTAACAATAATAATCACTACTCTCAGCTTGCCCGCAAGTATAGGTAAACACCATGACCGAACACTTAGATGTGCTAATAGTTGGTGCCGGAATATCTGGCATTAGTGCAGCCTATCACCTACAAGAGCGCTGCCCCAATAAGACTTATGCCATATTGGAAAATCGCGCTCAGCTCGGCGGCACTTGGGATTTGTTTCGCTATCCCGGCATTCGCTCCGACTCCGACATGTACACACTGGGCTTTGCTTTCAAACCCTGGACACAGCCTAAAGCCATTGCCGATGGCCCAAGTATCATCCGTTATTTACAGGAGACGGTCAGCGAGTTTGGTATTGACCAACATATTCGCTATCAACAGCAGGTGAGCAAAGCCTTTTGGAGCAGTGAGACGCAACTCTGGACAGTTGAAGTTATTCGCGAGGGGCAAGCCGAACCAATACTTATGACCTGCAATTTCTTATTATCTTGCAGTGGTTACTACAACTATGAAGCGGGTTACACCCCCGATTTTGAGGGCACAGAACAATTCAAAGGCCAGATTGTGCACCCACAATTCTGGCCCGAAAAGCTCGACTACAAAGACAAAAAAATCGTGGTTATTGGCAGTGGCGCCACGGCCGTCACACTGCTTCCCTCTCTTGCAGAACAAGCTGACCACGTTACCATGTTACAGCGTTCCCCTACTTACATAGCCTCACGTCCGTCGGTTGACCCCTTCATTAAATTTTTGCGACGAGGTCTTTCCGAGCGCTTTGTTCACCCCATCGCGCGCTGGAAAAATATTTTGCATGGCCGCTATTTATTTTGGTATTTAAAAAAATACCCACTCAAGGCGAAGGATTACCTCATCAATGAGGTGCGTTCGGCCATTGGTGAACAATGCGATGTAGACACCCACTTCACCCCGAGCTACAACCCCTGGGATCAGCGCTTATGTCTTGTGCCTGACGGTGATCTATTTGAGGTCATTAAACAGGGCAAAGCCTCTGTGGTAACTGATCACATAGATTGTTTTACGGAGACAGGCTTAAAACTAAAGTCAGGCAAAACCTTAGACGCCGACATTATAGTGACGGCCACAGGCTTAGACATGAGAATTGGCGGAGGCATTGAGATTTCAATTGATGAAGAAGTCGTGAAACAGAACGACCTTTGGACTTATAAAGGCATGATGCTGAGCGACATCCCCAATCACGCTTTTGCGATGGGTTACTCCAATGCGTCTTGGACACTAAAGATTGACTTGACCTGCGAGTATGTCTGCCGTCTTTTGAACTACATGGACAAAAACAACTTTAAACAGTGCACACCAAAAACCCAGGGAGTCGCCCTTGAAGAAGAGCCTCTCATGAACCTTAATTCGGGGTATATTGAAAGAGCAAAAGAACAGCTACCCAAGCAAGCAAACACTAAACCATGGAAGCTTAACCATAACTACTTACTGGACAAACTTATATTGGGTTATAGCAAAGTGAGTGACAGCACTATGGTCTTTAAATAACTTATAGCTGGAATAACCCTCGAAAATACACGCAGCGGCAGAGAAAAACGCCGCTGTAAATCCACCAGTCTACAGCTTATTTTTAGCTTTGCTTTCCTCTGGATGTTCGGCAACATCTTGCTTAAAGTGCCTGTAAGCGTAAAGGCCTACATAATAAAAAACCGCACACGTTAACACGACAATTGCGATACCGGATAACACCACTGAATCTAAATACATTTTCTTACCTCCTGTTCAATGAAGATAAGGATAGGCCAATGCTCTATGAGCTCATTGACCTGTATCAAGAAACTAGAAGCTGTAAACCACCGTCACTGAGGTTTCAGTATCGGCGTGTTTTTTACCGGATGGCACTTCATCTGTGTATTTAACCGTGTAAGCCAGTTTTAAGGCCAAAGCACCCACAATAGTCGTCTTCAGCGAAGAAATAGACTTTGATATGGTATTGTCGGCGCCCGACTCCATAGATAGCTCTTGCTCAAATACCGCGTTTTGACTCACATTCCACTGATATTTGCCGTAGCCGCGTAAAATCACTTCATTCTCATCATCGCCATTTAGCGCCTCATCCAGCTTACTGGTGCGATAACCTGGGCCCGCTTCTATATCCAAGTTCATATTTTCACGGTCAAGTAGAAAGGTACGACCGTAACCCGCCGCCGCTGTAGCCTGCCATTCAAAACCGCTGAAACGATCATCGTCGAAAGAGCCATAAGCGAACCAGTAACTGCTATCAGACCACTTGTAGTCCAGCTTATTAGAGACAAAATATTTCTCAGCGGACCTACCTTCCTCTTCGCTGGTGTTCAGCGAATCGAAATGAGTGGTATTTTTCCAAACACCGGCGGTGTGGGTAATATCGGCTCGGGTCTTTACAGTGGTGGTTTCAGTGTTGCCACTGGTGGACACATAACCCAATTCTAAATCTGTCTGCCAAGGAGAGCTCTCCTCCGCATGAACAGAAACAACCAACAACGCACAAGCTGCATTGCAAAGTAGCGTGATATTCCTTAAAGTTTTCTTTAGAGGCATCTTTTTCTCCAAACAAGATGGGCTTGCCGATGAGGCAAAGCGGGAATTTTTAGCGACCAATGTCGTAGCGTGGTTTAAACCGGTGCGCACGGTAGCATAATTAATCAATTATTTTAAGCTTTAGGGAAGGTACAAATGGACAATATTGACAAACACTTAGAACAAATTACGGCGATGGCCATAGAGTTTAGCCCAAAGATCATTTTGGCTGTACTCACACTAATTGTTGGCCTCTGGCTCATCAAAATGGTGGGTAAGGGAGTGCAACGCACCATGGCCGCTCGCGATGTTGATGTGTCTCTGCAAACCTTTGTCACCAGCTTGTGCACCATGACTTTGAAAGCGCTGCTCATACTCAGCATCGCTGGCATGGTCGGTATTGAAGTGACGTCTTTTATTGCTATATTTGGTGCTGCCGGTCTGGCTGTGGGCATGGCCTTGTCAGGCACTCTGCAAAATTTCGCCGGCGGTGTAATGCTAATGCTTTTCAAGCCTTATAAAGTAGGTGATTTTGTTGAAGTTCAGGGCTATGCGGGCACCGTTAAGGCCATTCAAATTTTCAATACCATACTGAAAACAGGCGATAATAAAACCATCATTATCCCCAATGCACCCATTTCAACCAGCTCAATGATTAACTACTCAACCGAAGCAACACGTCGTGTAGACCTAAACTTTGGTATTGGCTATAACGACGATATTGATCAGGCTAAAGCAGTGTTATTGAGCATAATTGAAAAAGA